>Ga0185299_10000151_pt1 | contig 217556 bp, 199 predicted proteins | sample PaiPotPPA55metaG_FD_128002 | JGI IMG/M metagenome (GOLD analysis project Ga0185299, IMG submission 128002) | Iron sulfur acid spring bacterial and archeal communities from Banff, Canada, to study Microbial Dark Matter (Phase II) - Paint Pots PPA... ...
CGGCTTCGCTGGCGTCGTCCAAGCGATTCTCTTTCAATGCCCGTTTTCGAATCCGGCGCACTAGCTCCTGACGGTTTGCGCAAGAAAGATGAAATATCTGTTTTACATCGATCATCCCGACCATCAGTTCTGCCTGGGCAACATTTCTCGGTATACCGTCGAGAATCAAAACGTCGATATCGGGCTTAAACCTGGCTCCTACTACCTGGGCGTCGATACTCTGATGCCATAACTCGACGGTGAGATCGTCCGGAACCAATTCACCTTTGCTCGAGTATTCGATAAACTGCTTACCGATTGACGTCCGCGTATCCAATTGGCGAAACACTTCACCGCAAGCAAAATGGAAAAATCTTGGCACGCTGCCGAGAATTTTACCCTGAGTACCTTTGCCGCCGCCCGGCGGACCCATCAGCAGATAAGTAACGTAACGATTCATTTGTTCTTGGGGGATACCCAGGCTTTGCCCCTCGTCGCAAGCTTTTGGAGGCTACGCCTGGCAAGCCCTTTTTTCCCTTTTGGTTAAAGGTGCAAAATTGGCCTTTTCCGTGCAAACGGCAACCACAAAAACAGTAATCAGTAATCAGTGGGTCAGTAATCAGTTTAGGAGCAAGGAGTCCTGCGAGGCATACGCAGGGTATCGATCGCCGATTGGACGTTGTGGACGGCGTTGGCTAAGTCGCCCGATCGGATCTGTCCTCTCGGTCTATTGCGTCCAGGGGGCACTGAACCTCGCGTTAGCCGCGGCGTATGCCCTCCTAGCTCCTAGCTTCTGGCTCCTAGCTCCTAAACTGATTACTGACTCACTGATTACTGATTACTTTTCTTGCGGTTGCGTTACCGAGCAGCATAGCGAATCGTTACCCTGTGAATCGGCGGTTACGAGCCTTTCGTTTGTTGCAGATACAAGGAAAATTAGGGGACGTGGCCTCTGAGATGACCCGCGTGAATTTTGCGAGTTTTCATGCCGTTGAGACCCGGTGGCAACCCGCAGTGAACATTTTCCTTTGCCCGCGTTGTCTTCGTATTTGTGCCGACCTGGCGGGAGTTGATCCTGAAGAGGTCGAGCTTTCAGTCAGCAATGGGAAACTCCTGCTCCGCGGATACCGTCCGGCGCCCGAACCCGTTTCTGAACCGGAGATAGAAGTCGCTCGCACCAAAGCCGTGCGAGTTTTAGCTATGGAGATCGACTATGGCGGCTTTGCTCGTGAGATCACCTTACCTGACGACGTCGACCTCGATCGGGTAAAAACCGATTGGAACAACGGGATACTCTGGATCGATATCCCACGCCGGTCGCAGGCCTGAGCCTGCATGGGCGAATATGCCGGCAACACCGGACTTTCCGCCAGCTCTTTGGAGATCAAATTTCTTACTCAAATGACACCATCGGACCAGAATCCTTTCAACCGAGGCTTGGAAGCCTCAATGTCTGTATCTCCTGATGACCGGGCAGATTTACGCGAGTCTGGGTCGACGGGAGACGGGAGCCAGCAACCGGTCGCCGCCCGGGACGAAATCGCCGCTGAGAAATCCGGAACTACCAGCTCCGGACTCGAAGTCGCTATTCTTCCTCTACGCAATGTCGTCATCTTTCCGGGGATGGTTGTGCCTCTGACTATTGGGCGTCCGGCAGCCTTGAAGCTGATCGATAACGAGCTCCCAGAAAACAAACAGCTCGGGCTGGTGACCCAACGAAGTGAGAGCCAGGAAAAGCCTGCCATCGACGATCTTTATCCGGTGGGCGTTTTAGCCCAGGTGCTCAAATTGGTGCGGCATGAGGACGGAACCGCAGTCCTGTTTGTGCAAGCGCAACAACGCATAAAGATCATCGAGGTTCAGCAAGTCGAACCCTATTTTCGAGCTCGCGTCGCCGATCTGCTTACGATCACACCGGAGTCGCAGAACAAGGAGCTGGAAGCATCCTTTAACAATTTGAAGCAAGCGGCCAGCAAGTTGCTTGATCTATCGCCCGATATTCCAGAACAAGCGCGCGCGGTGCTGGCCAATGTAACCAATCCGGAACAACTCGCGGATTTACTCTCGGGTAATCTGGCCATTGAAGCCGCGGTGAAGCAGGGAATCCTGGAGGAACCAGATTTGCTGCGTCGGATGCGATTGGTTCAGGAAGCGTTGCAACGCCAAATCGAGATTGCTGAGCTCCAGCAAAAATTGCGGCAAGATGTTGAGGGTCATTTTTCCGATAGCCAACGTCGAGCCTATTTGCGCGAACAACTTCACGCGATCCAACGCGAGTTGGGCGAAGAGGAGCCAGGTGACGAAGAACAGGTTGCTCAACTGCGAAAGAAATTGAGCGATGCCGGAGCGCCACCGGCAGTGATGGAGGTGGCAGAGAAAGAATTAAAACGCTTGGCCCATATCTCCAGCGCTAGTCCGGAAAGCTCGGTCATCCTTTCCTACGTTGAAATGCTGGCCGACCTTCCTTGGTCCAAACAGTCCGATGACCATACCGACCTGGCAAAAGCTCAGGAGATCCTCGATCGGGACCATTTCGGACTTGAAAAAGTGAAACGACGTATCGTCGAATTCCTGGCGGTTCGCCAATTGAACCCGCAGGGACGGAGCCCGATACTCTGCTTTATCGGACCTCCTGGAGTCGGCAAAACCAGTCTTGGCCAATCGATCGCGGATGCGTTGGGCCGCAAATTTTCGCGGATATCATTAGGCGGGATCCGAGACGAAGCAGAAATCCGGGGACATCGGCGTACCTATATCGGCTCAATGCCGGGACGCATCATCCAAGAGATGCGCCGTTTGGGCACCAGGAATCCGGTGTTAGTGCTGGACGAGCTGGATAAGGTGGGAGCCGATATGCGCGGTGATCCAGCCAGCGCTCTTTTGGAAGTTCTCGACCCTCGGCAAAACAACGCCTTTGTCGATCGCTACCTGGATGTTTCTTTCGATCTCAGCCAGGTGATCTTCATCGGTACCGCGAATTACATCGAAGGTATTCCGGCTCCTCTCCGGGACCGGATGGAGATGATCGCGATTCCCGGGTATACCGAGACAGAAAAGCTGAGGATCGCGCAGCAATACTTGGTGCCGCGGCAAATCCAGGAGAACGGCTTAAAACCCGACCAGTTCCGGTTCTCGGATGAAGCGATCTTAGCCATCATTCAGGAGTACACCTATGAAGCCGGAGTTCGAGATCTGGAACGGAGAATTGCCGCTGTCTGTCGCAGTGTGGCCGCGGAGATTGCCAAAGGGGTCCAAGCGGCCGGTCTGGAGGCGTCCGCTGCTTACGTGCGCGGGATTCTAGGAAATGCAGCCCGCAGTGTTCGAGAACAAAAGTTAAGCGAGAACCTGGTCGGGGTCGTGACCGGCCTGGCTTACACGCCGACCGGCGGCGACATTCTATTTATCGAAGCCACGCGCTACTCCGGCAAAGGAGGTCTGATGCTCACCGGTCAGGTGGGCGATGTGATGCGTGAATCGATGCAAGCCGCTTACAGCTTGGTTCGGAGCCGCGCGAAACAACTTGGTATCGATCCCGACGCTTTCTCTGACAGCGACGTCCATATCCATGTTCCCAGCGGTGCAGTACCTAAAGACGGCCCTAGCGCTGGAGTGGCTATCAGTACCGCCATCGCCAGCCTCTTTAGCGGTTTCCCGGTCCGAAACGATGTGGCGATGACCGGCGAGATCACGCTGCGCGGGGCCGTATTGCCCATCGGCGGATTAAAAGAAAAAAGTCTCGCTGCCTTACGCGCCGGTGTTGACGTTGTGCTCTTTCCCAAAGCCAATGAAAAAGACCTCGAAGAAGTGACCCCAGAAGCAAAAGAGCGTCTTCAATTCCGCCCGGTCAGCACCATTGACGAAGTGTTCAAGCAAGCGCTGGTCAAACCCCAGCCACAGATGGACGCAGATTGACGTGGATAAGAAGAGTTAAATATCCGCAGATTACACAGATTACGCAGATTTCGGCTAAGGGTGTGGACACCGTCGACGGTAACATCTCGGTTAACGAGCTATCGCGCCTCTGTCCTAGAGGGACTCAAGGATCGTAGACAGCATTAAAGGCCTGGAATAGGGAGACCAGATGATCCGTCCTTTAGGGAAACGGTCCAATCTCCAGATCCCCCGATCAATTCGTTACTTCAAGCGCAACCCCACCCTTCAACCGAAATCTGCGTAATCTGCGGATATTCAACTCTTTAATCCGCGGATCGCTCCGATCCGACGCCCATCTGCGGTTGGGATTGAAAATTTCGATGCTGCTCGGCATTGCGCCTTGGGGCTGATAGCGTTTATTGACGGTCCCTCTCTGGGTGACGCATGGCTCGCTTCTTCGATCTTAACCCCCAACAGCAAGCAGCCGTAAAATGCACTGAGGGACCGCTCCTCGTTCTGGCAGGGGCTGGGACCGGTAAAACCCGGGTGATCACGATGCGGATCGCTTACCTGCTGCATCAGGGGGCTACCCCGGATAGTATCTTGGCCGTTACCTTCACTAACAAAGCGGCTAACGAGATGCGAGCGCGGGTCGGTCAGTTAGTGGAAAAGACCGAAGCGAAAAAGCTAACGGTTTGTACCTTCCATTCCTTGTGTGTCCGCATCCTGCGTCAAGATATCGACCGGCTCGGTTACAAATCTAATTTTGCGATTTACGATGAAGGCGATCAACTCGGCTTGATTCGCAAGATCATCGCCCGGATCTCGGCCAAGAACGAAAAGCTAGATCCTAACCTGGCCAAGAACCTAATCAGTCGCGCCAAGAACCAGCATTGGAAAATCAAAGAACCGGTCGATGAATCGAGTTTGCCGGCCGCGGTGTTTCATCGGTATCAAGAGGAATTGAAAACCGCGAATGCCGTCGATTTTGACGATCTATTGATCCTCACCGTCGGCCTCTTTGACCATCACCCGGACGTCGCCCAGAAATGGCAGAACCGGTTTCGTTACATCATGGTAGACGAATTCCAGGATACGAACCGCCTACAATTAGAACTGATCCTTTTCTTGGGAGCGAACCATGCAAATGTCTGCGTAGTTGGCGATGACGACCAAAGTATCTACGGTTGGCGCGGCGCCGAGGTAGCCAACATTCTCGAGTTCGAACATCATTTTCCTAATCCTGAGATCGTTAAGCTAGAGCAGAACTATCGCAGCACTGCCTCCATCCTAGGTGCAGCCAACAGCGTTATTCGTCATAACCCCCGGCGACGTCCCAAGTCGCTTTGGAGCGAGAACGGAGAAGGCGAAAAAGTAGTCGTGATGCAGGTCCCTGACGATCACGAAGAAGCCAGTTATGTGATATCCGAGATCCAGAAAAGGCAACAGATTGGCGGCCTGAACTGGAGCCGGTTCGCCATCATCTTCCGGATGAACGCACAATCCCGCTTACTGGAAGAGAACCTCCGCCGGCTTCGTATTCCCTATCGTATTATTGGCGGCCGCAGCTTTTTCGAGCGTCGTGAGGTGAAAGATATCTTGGCGTATCTTTCCTGTCTGGCGAACCCGAGTGACGATCTGAATTTGTTGCGGATTATTAACGTACCAACGCGGGGGATCGGTAGTTCTACGATAGAGCGTGCGGTAGCGGAAAGTAATCAGCACAAAACCAGCGTTTATGAGACGTTACGGTCGCCGGCTTTTTCGGAGCTGCTTAGCTCGCGAACTAAGACGGCGGTAGAAAAATTCAGCGAACTACTCGACCGCTATGAAACCGAGTTACTCCAACCTCTGGCTAATCTAAGCAGCATCGTAGAGAAATTGTTAGCAGAAATCGATTATACCGGCGAACTCCGACGCAGTTGCAAAACCCAGGAGGAAGCATTGAACCGCGAAGAAAACGTTCGCGAGTTAGTTCGAACCTTGAGCGATTTTCAAGGTAGATCGACCGACGGTCTAACCGGGTTTCTAGCCGAGGTAACTTTAGATCAAGACCGGCAAGAAAAATCTGAAAGCGACCATGATGGAGTCACCTTGATCACTTTTCATGCCGCCAAAGGTTTAGAGTTTCCCCATGTTTTTCTGGTTGGAATCGAAGAAGGGATTTTGCCGCACGACCGATCAAAAGTGGACGGTCAGCTTGATGAAGAACGCCGGTTATTTTATGTCGGCATTACCCGGGCGATGGAATCGTTGACCATCACCCATTGCGCCAACCGGTTGAAATACGGAAGTCCAGCACCTTGTAGCCCCAGCACTTTTCTGAAGGACTTGGACCCGGTCTGTGTAGAGACAGTCAATTATCATGTGATCGCCAATCAACCGGCTAGCGAAGGGACCGCGCGCACTCATTTCGCTAAGATGCGAGAGTTGTTAGGCTAGCCTTAGGCACTTTGTCCCGACCTGTCCGCCGTAGTGCAGGCCTCCTGCGCTCTACGAGCTACGGCGCGCCCGCCAAAACAAAGATCAGCCGCTTCCCATAGAAACAAATGGAAGCGCTGCTTGAAGCCGCCGAGCTGGGTCCTGAGTTCGAGGCGACACGGCTTGCAGGCAAAAATCCGGAACGCTTTCGGATGTAAGCCCAAAAGGGTCGCCTCAATATCAGGCTACAGGGGACTCACACAAAGGCACCAAGGCACAAAGAAAAGAATATCTCGGAGCCGGCACCTCTTTTTTCGCCGGCTTTGTGCCGTTGTGTGAGACTTTCTTTCAGAGTCAGTCGTTTTGAGCTCGCCTGCTATTTAGTATTTAGGCGATTGCCGTCTTATACCGCTCCCCGACGAAATCCCAGTTCACCACGCTCCAGAAAGCTTCAAGGTATTGCGGGCGCCGGTTTTGATGTTTCAGATAGTAAGAATGTTCCCAAACATCGATTCCCAGGAGGGGCACCTGATGCTTTGAGATCGGGCTATCCTGGTTGGGGGTAGAAGTGATCTCGAGCTCTTTCCCGTTCAACACCAGCCAACCCCAGCCGCTGCCGAAAACCTTGGTCGAAGCTTCCGACAATTTCTTTTTGAATTCGTCGTAACTGGAGAAGGTTTTGTCGATGGCGGTTGCTAACTCTCCGGTGGGTTTGCCGCTTTCGTTCTTTTTCAGGGTTAACCAAAACAGCGAATGATTGTAATGCCCGCCGGCATTGTTGCGAACCGGGGTCCGAATTTTCTCCGGAAGTTGGTCGAGTCCGGTGAGTAACTCTTCCAAGGTCAGTTTTTGGATTTTGGGATCGGCTTCCGCTAGGGCTTTATTGAGATTTTCGACATACGCATTGTGATGTTTATCATGATGGATTTGCATCGTGAGGGTGTCGATATGCGGCTCGAGGGCGTCGTACGGATACCCAAGATCCGGCAATTTATAGGGGTAAGTCAGTTTCTGGTCGGGATCTCCCGCGAACAACGAGGGGGCTAAGCTGAGTGCGCCCGCGGTGAGGGCGACAGTTTTGATTGCTTCGCGACGGGTCATCATATGGGAATAGCATAGCGAAGAGGCGAAACGGCGAAAGGGCGAAGGGGCGACGCGGCGAAAGGACGAGTGGAGCCCCAAGTATGGTGGGGCGAGGCTCCCGAACGGACCCAAATGCTGCCCAAGGCGACTTGTATTAGCCCCGATTGCCACGAATTGGGCCGATACGCTGCCGAGCCGCGACCCACCGTGTGCCACCCCTAGGAGTGATCGATGCTAAGCTCTGTTCAGAGGCACAACGCTGGGCCCACGGCTCGGCAGCGAATGAGCCGCGTCCGCGCTTTCTTCGAATCTGCCTGAGGCTTTGCGCATACCAGCGGCAGTTCCGGAGCCTCGCCCTACCAGACTTGGTCCCACGCGCTGTTTCCCGATCTGAGCTTGTCATCAGGGGGTGTCGCTCCTATAGTCCTGGGCTGTTTTTTATGAAAACCACTACTACGTCCAAGACGGCCAAACTCCATCCTGTCCCTGAGCGGGGCGAAACGATGAACGGCGCCGAGATCCTCGTCGCTAGTCTGGAGCGTGAGGGTGTAGAAGTAATTTTCGCGTACCCGGGCGGAGCCAGTATGCCGATCCATCAGGCGTTGACTCGATCGAAGACCATTCGCACGATTCTGCCCCGGCATGAACAAGGAGGCGTTTTTGCTGCCGGAGGTTACGGACGGGCCACCGGGCGAGCCGGGGTTTGTATGGCCACTTCCGGTCCGGGCGCAACCAATCTAGTGACCGGTATCGCGGACGCTTATATGGATTCGATTCCGCTGGTCGCGATCACGGGGCAGGTTCCCCAGGAAATGATCGGCCGAGGCGCGTTCCAAGAGACTGACTTTTTCGGGATGACGCTACCGGTCGTTAAACACAGCTACCTGGTGATGGATATCCATGAGATCCCCAGGGTCGTGAAAGAAGCTTTCCATATCGCCGTAACCGGCCGGCCAGGGCCTGTGGTGATCGATATCCCGAAGAATATCCAGAACCAGACTGCTCAACCTATTTTCCCGCCTGATCTGACATTGCGCGGATACGATCTACCTCCGCAGGCGGATCCGGTAGCGCTAAATGAAGTGATCGGGCTGATTAAGTCGGCGCACCGTCCCATGATTTATGCAGGGGGCGGCATTATCTCTTCGCACGCTGCCGCCGAGCTCCTGGAATTCGCAGAACGCAGTCAAATTCCCGTCGCGACCACGCTAATGGGGATCGGTGGATTTCCGGAGGATCATCCGTTATCCCTGAAATGGTTGGGGATGCACGGCACCGTGTACGCCAACTGTGCGGTCAACGAATCGGATCTTTTGCTGGCTCTAGGCGTGCGCTTCGATGACCGGGTCACCGGTAAAGTGGAGAAATTCGCCGAGCACGGCACGATCGTGCATATCGATATCGACTTCTCGGAACTGAACAAGAACAAGGTGGTCCGGTTGCCGATCCACAGCGACATCAAATACGCTTTAACGGAGCTGAACCGGTTGTTAGCTGAGGGAGGACATGAGCGTCACTCGACGAAGTTCACTTTGCACGGGAAATGGTTCGATCAGGTGCAACAATGGAAAGCGCGTTACCCGCTCGATTTCCAGGATACGGAAGACTTGATCCAGCCTCAGTACGTGGTGAGTCTTTTGAATGAGATGACCAAGGGCGACGCGATCATTACCACCGGTGTGGGCCAGCATCAGATGTGGGCCGGCCAATATTATCAGTTCAAGGAACCGAGACAGTTCCTGACGTCCGCAGGGCTGGGAGCAATGGGTTTTGGGTTCCCGGCTGCCTTAGGCGCTAAGGTGGCACATCCGGACCGGCAAGTGATCGATATCGATGGGGATGGATCATTCCTGATGAATGTCCAGGAGTTAGCCTGTGCCCACATCGAAGGGATCGGCGCGAAAGTGATCATTTTAAATAACCAACACCTCGGGATGGTGGTGCAATGGGAGGACCGGTTCTACAACAGCAACCGCGGGCATACGTTCCTTGGTGACCCGCGTGATCGGGAGCGGATTTATCCGGATTATGTGCAGCTATGCAGTGGCTTCGGAGTGAAGTGTGAGCGGGTGTTGCACAAAAAAGATCTGCCGGCAGCGATGCAACGGATGCTGGATTCAGAGGGGTGCTACGTCCTTGATATCATGGTGCCTTACACTGAGCACGTGCTCCCAATGATCCCAGCCGGTAAGACCTATCGCGATATTATCATCGACGAGAGGCACGGGAAGTTCGAAGGATAGCATATGGACCTCCGGATTCAGTTGCCATGCTGGGTCGCCATCGGGTTGCTTTTCTCGGCCTGTGCAACGTTCGAAACGGGGGTTCCTGATTCTGCGCTGATTAAGTGTCCGGTAAGTCCGGCTCAAGCTTCGACAGCGCAAGTTCATGTGCGACGATACCTAGGCGCGGTTGCGTCGGGTCATCGGCCGGCGCCGAGAAACCGGTACGTGGCGGTGACAACCTTGTCACCGAATGAGAAGCAGACTGCTGCATACGTCAAAAAGCGCCAAGCAGCAGCGGCTGACGCCGCCTCGAAGAACGAGGCTTTACCGGCGAAATGGACTGAGCCTTCTAAGCTCAAGTGCGTAATGATTTTCGACACCCAAAGCAAGCAGTTCGTCGGCAACGTGTGTTATGTAATCAGCTCCCAGCCGGCGATTGGAGAACTTGCGCGCTTCGACACGATGAGTGCTGAGTTTGTTGGAACCGGTGAGGAACCGTCGCCTGCTAGTAACCAGTGATTGGTGAGGGGCTGGTAGGGCGAAAAACTCGGCGCGCCCATGATGTTCGTTCCTAACGGGATCAAATCGCGCCGGTTTTGAGCCGTTCGGTGGGGCGATCATAGGCGCGAAGCGCTGGCAAGATTAAAGTCCGGCGGCTGCCGGATGAGTCCGCGAGCCCTAGGAAAATCACGAAAAGGAGCCAGCGCTGAAGGCGCGTCAGAAGCGGTAAATGCACGGCGAGCGGCCTTGGACTAATGTGGGAAACTGCTTGCTTTCGCCGCCACCACGATCTCTTGCGCGCCTTCAGCGCTTAAACGTTTTTTACGGTATACCTAGGGCTCGCAGACTCACCCTAGGCTTTAGTCTTGCCAGCGCTTCGCGCCTCCGATCGTCGTATCACCCCGACCGCCAACGACCAATCGCCAATCACCTTTCACCAATCACCTTTCACCGCCCTTGTCCCTTTCCCAATTGCGGTTTAAGTCAAACGCGATGGAAGAGAACGAGCTTTTGGCGATTCGTCGCCAAAAACTGCGACAACTAATCGAAAAGAATTGGTCACCTTTCGGGGGACGATTTGATGTCTCCGGCACGGTCGAAGAGATCCGGCAAGGATTTGTCGAGGGCAAAAAAGTCGCTTTAGCCGGACGGATCACGGCTCACCGGAACATGGGGAAGAGCCAGTTTTTGGACCTCAGCGACTTATCGGGACGGATGCAGGTTTACTTAAACTTGAAGGAATTGCCTCCGGAACAAGCCGAGATATTCGGTCTAGTCGACATCGGAGATTTTCTTGGGGTTACAGGGGAAATGTTTATCACGAAGACTGGTGAACCAACCGTACGCGCAGAGTCAGTTCAATTGTTATCTAAGGCCTTACGGCCGTTGCCGGATAAATGGCATGGGGTTACCGACGTCGAGATCCGGTATCGCCAGCGTTATCTCGACCTGATTGCGAACCCGGAATCGCGCCGGACATTCTTGATTCGGAGCCAGGTGCTCCGTGAGATCCGGCAATTCTTTTATGACCGTAGCTTTATCGAGGTGGAAACGCCGATGATGCAGACGGTGGCCGGCGGCGCTGCCGCGCAGCCGTTCCAGACTCATCATAACGCACTGGGCGTTGATCTGTTCTTGCGGATCGCACCGGAGCTCTATCTGAAACGACTCTTGGTCGGCGGATTTCCTAAGGTCTTCGAGTTGAACCGGAACTTCCGCAATGAAGGAATCTCTCGCCGGCATAACCCCGAGTTCACCATGCTGGAAGCGTACTGGGCTTATGCAGACTTTGAGTTGATAGCGGAGCTCGTGGAAGATTTGATCTGTCATCTATCTGAGCTGATAACGGGTGGCTTAACCATCGAACACAAGGATTCGGAAGGAAACTTGCGGCGAACCGTCCGGCTGCAGCGGCCTTGGCGCCGGGCGCGTTATCATGATTTGATCCGAGAAATCGAACCGAAATGGTTCGATCTCACCATTGACCAAAAACGGCTTCGTTGTCAGGAGCTAGGCGTTGAAATCTCGCCGGCGATGGCAGAATTCGAAATCACTCAACAGGTATTCGAAAAACTGGTGGAAGAGAAGACGATCGACCCGGTGTTCGTCACCCATCTGCCGGCAGAATTGGTGCCGTTAGCGAAACAAAACCCCGTGGACCCCAGCCTGGTGGACGTTTATGAGCTGATCATTAACGGACAGGAATTTTCACCCGGTTATTCGGAATTGAACGACCCGCTTACTCAACGCCAGAGATTGGTTGAACAGGCTGGCGAAGAAACTCAAAAGATCGATGAAGATTTTCTGTTGGCACTGGAGTATGGGATGCCGCCGGCCGGCGGGTTTGGTTTAGGCATTGACCGTTTGGTAATGCTTTTGGCGGGCGCTGAATCGATTCGGGATGTTATTCTTTTTCCGCATTTGAAACCGAAAACCCGAGAATGAGTGCAGCGGTTTCCTCTGAGGTCAAAAGGGATTCCGCATATGCGCATCAGTTCAGCTTGTATAACCAGCTGAACTTCCAGATCACCTTAGGGACACCGCTGGTCTTGTACGCCAAATCGCTAGGGGCGAGCTCGACCACGATCGGTATCGTCGCCGCGCTGGCTCCATTGTTGACGGTGCTACAGCTGCCGACGGCTTATTTCATTCCACGGATCGGGTACAAGCGGTTCGTTTTACTGGGCTGGTTTTCGCGGACATTGACCGTCTTCAGTCTGGCGCTGCTGCCGTTGGTAACCGCGTTCGACAATGCGACCAAGATCAGCCTGATGTTGATGGCTTTGTTCATTTTTAATGTCTTGCGGGGAATCTCGACTGGCGCCTGGCTGCCCTGGTTAACCTCGTTGATTCCCGAGGAACGACGGGGAAATTTTCTTCGAAAAGATCAAACCTATGTCCAGATTGGCGGTCTGCTGGCCATGGTGCTTGCGACAGTCGTGTTATGGAACAACGCTAAACCATGGCATTTCGCTCTCCTGTTCTTCCTTAGCGCCTGCGCAGCCACCTTGAGCTTGTTCTTTATTCGCTTGGTTCCCGAGGTCGAGGTTGGCGAACAGGTCAGAACCTCGAGCCAACCGGTTCCTTGGGGGGCGATGCTGAAATATCCTCCGTTCACCAGACTGCTGATTTTTACAGTGGTTTACAATTGGGTAATCGGTGGGTTAGCAGCGTTTATCGTCGGTTTTTTGCAACATATCGGAGGATTCAGCGATGGCATGATCCTGGGCTGCAACGTGTTCGCGTTTATAGGTGCGGCGATTAGCGTACAGTTGGTTTCTGGTCTCATGAATCGGACCGGAACCAAGCCGATCCTCCGGATAGCCTTAGTTTGTTATTTTTGGGCCGTGATCTGTTGGCTCTTGATCTCAAGCGAGCTATTAACCACGACCCCCCTGATGGTGGTGCTGATTTACCTGATCTTAGGCGTTGCCGGCGGCTTGTTTGGGATTGCGAACACCCGCATTGCCATGGACACCATGCCTTTGATGGGTCGGAACCATTTCTTTGCTTTATTTACCGTGTTTACCTCGATCAGTTTGGGATTAGCACCGATTTGCTGGGGGATCTTTCTGGATTGCGTCGGGCATACCCAATTCCAATTGGGGCTATTCCACGTGAACCGGTATAGTCTCTACTTCCTGATGTTGACCGTGCTGGTTCTTGTTACCTTTATTCTGGCCAATCCGCTGGTAGAAAAGAAAGGCGAACCGTTGTCGCTCGCACTGCGCGATGCTGTCATCTACGCTCGGCTCCGTTTATTTAACAGGTTGCTGAACCGATGATGGAAGGCGAAAACGTGGAGGGGTCTCGGTTTTGCGGGCCCATCGTTGGGGAGGGATCGCGTCCCCGTCCGGCAGCCGCCGGATCGTTACCGAAGCCAGTCAAGTTTTATCATGACGGACGAAAATACACCGGTGGGCTAACACACGTCCTCGCGGCGTGCGGGGACGCGCGCCCTCCCGGAATGGCCCCCGGCGGCCCCGACCATCGGCCTCGCCAACCTGTCGCGCCTAAGGCCTTGCGAAGGGGGAAGCGAGGCCGCTGCATCATTCTTTCACCGTGAAAAAACCGCTGCTTCCATTCAGTTATTTTATCGCGCTGCGATATCTTAGACCGAAGCGGACCTTTCTTTCGGTCATCACTCTCATATCGATCATCGGCGTTGTGCTCGGCATTAGCGTTCTGATCATTGTTATTTCAGTGATGACCGGCTTTGAACGTGAGCTCGAACAGAAGGTGATCGGCTTTGAAGCGCATATCACCATCAGCCCTGGGGCGAATAGTTTTCTTAGCAACTGGCGAGAAGCCATGAAAGTCGCTGAGAAAGTGCCGGGTGTTACCGGTGTAACCCCCACCACTCTGGAACCGGTAATCATCGAGTTCCAACCGCTATCGTCGCCAGGTTCCCCTGTCCTCCCACCAAGCCGCATGACCGTGCTCGTCCGCGGGCTTGATCCGTCAGCGGGAAGCGATCAAGTGATCGACCTGAAACCTGCCATGGTAGCAGGAAAATTTGATTTAAACGGCAGCGACAAATGCGTGCTCGGCTCTGAGTTGGCCGGTACTCTGGGGCTTGAAGTTGGAGACAAGCTGACGATCTACTCAGGCGGTAACCCGAACCACATCATTGATCTGCTGAAACAGGCGCAGGATCACCCTGACAGCAAAGAATCAATCCAGAAAGCCATCGACCTGATTGTGCCTACCGAGCTGAAGGTAACCGGCATCTTTAACACTGGCCGTTATCTGTACGACTCGAATTATGTGATCGTGCCGCTTAATGTCGGGCAGGAGTTATATGGTCTGGATGACGCGGTCCATTTTGTCTTGGTAAAGACTTCTAACCCTTACAGCGTCGACGGAATCACCGCTCGATTAAATCGCGAACTCAGCCAGTTAAATCCACCGTTGCATGCTGTTTCCTGGTTGGATCAAAACAAGGAATATCTGGATGCGCTACGCGTGGAACGCACCACCATGTTCTTCATTCTCACGTTTGTCGTCATTGTGGCCGCGTTCGGCATCATGAGTACGCTCATCACGACCACGGTGCAAAAAACCCGAGAGATCGGTGTAATGAAAGCGCTGGGAGCTACCCTGGGACAAATGCTCTGGGTGTTTCTCGCCCAAGGCATTTTAGTTGGCTTCTTTGGCACCTTGATCGGCCTCGGTACCGGTATATTTCTGGTGCAATACCGGAACCAGGTGCGCGATTTTCTCGGGTCCGCTTTTCACATCCAGCTGTTCCCCGCGTCGGTCTACCAATTCTCGGAGATCCCAGCGGAAATTGTTCCTCATGATGTGGCGGTGATCTGTGTCAGTGGTTTCCTCATTTGCACGGTGGCGGCGCTGATTCCCGCTTTTTTCGCGGCCCGACTCGATCCGGTGAAGGCGCTTCGTTACGAATAAAATTCTGGTGTCAGCCCCTATCCCTATCTAGAATGCGGGATTTAGTGGTTACCTAGAAATTCACCACAAAGACACGAAATGCACAAAGGGACAGCCACAACCAAACCCTGAGCAAAACAACCGCGAATGGACGCGAAGCCGGAACGAACAAATCCAACCGCAGATTAACGCAGATAGAATTTCGACAGTGACCCGGTGAGTTTACTGGGCCTAATCTAAGTTTATCCGCGGCTAGTCTTTCTTTGTGTTCTCTGTCTTTGTGGTGAAATTAAAATCCGAGCCTGCAAGCATGATCGCAGATTGGGAAACGTTCGTAGCGCGGCACAGCGGACGAGCCGAGTTCGACCTCGGCTTAGTTCAGCCTGGGGACACGCTCCGAGTGGTAACCGATCATACCGATTATGTCTTTGAGATTGTGGAGGGATCGGAAGCTCAACTCCGGTGTTCTCGTCCGGACCGTCCCACTGGGCGGGTCCGGATTTCAGGTTGTGGTTTTGCTTTCTCGACAACTTTTAAGCCCGGAAGATTGTTCTGCGGTGGCCGGCTCGAGTTTACGTTCTTGCGGGACGATATACCGGCTCGGTACCGGACAACCTCGATCAACGCGATCGTTCACAGTCATCGGGGGGAACGCGAGGGGGAGTCGGATAGCTTTTAGGCGGCCCCCTCGGTAGCGGCGACTGTCCGTTACGCCGAATGATGTGCCCTGTTCGATCGTCTTATCGAAGCCGCCGGTCTTCCGAACCTCAACGCCCAGTCGCCATTGGAGCGTTGATGGCGACTGGGTTTTGAGGCTAAGCAGACCAGCGGCTCCGGCTTAAAGGTTCAGCCACGCACGCCGCGGAGCCTCATGGACAATCGCCGCTACCGAGGCTCGGGTTCCGCCGCCTCACGCCGGCGCCATCTTTCTACGACCGCAACGAGCACCGTCATCATCATGGCCAGGGCCAGCAGAAGCGCTGGCACGTAGCCGGTGCGGTATCGATCCAGGTCGAGGGTATGTACAACGCCGACGGTGAGCATGTTCCCGTAGACGGCGGTGCTAATCATTACCGCGGCTAGCGCCGGCAGCCGGAGATCTGAGAACTTTCTTCCTAAGAATACCGGAACCAGAGCGATAAAAAATGCGATTTGGATGACGGAAGCGATTTTGGCCAGGACGATCGCCACATATCGCAACCAATTGACGCAATCGACCTGCCAACCTTCTTGATAGACTTTTTCAAGGTTAGCCAGGTAGGCGAGATAGACCGGCTGATTTCGCAAGTAGTCTTTTGCTTCGGCTTCGGTCAGTAAAGCCTGTGGGGACGGACTGAACCGCGCTGCAATATCCAGGGCTCGGCGTCTACTCACCGAATGCGCCGCGAAATCGCGGCTCGGGGCGGATAGAAAGATGCGCAATTCTTTGCCGATCTTAGCCAGCATGGCCCCTGGCGATTCCAGCCAGGTCTTGAGATAGGTGCGGTAGCAAAGATTGATCAACTCAGAGTCGGACAGCTTCTGCTCGGTCGCGAACCCTCTAAAAAAGTCCTTCGTGTACATGATGTAGTCAGGAGCGAAGCCGAGCGTGGGACAACCAAGGGGGACTTTACGAGCCTCGGTCCAGACTTGCTTCAATTCTTGATAAAACCGAGCCTCTCGGTCAGCCGATGGAGGATCAGTCTCTCCGATCAAGTGTTCCTTTTCTGCATTTTGGAGAATTTGAGCGGCGTGTATCGAGACCAGGGTGAAAGGCAGGAATGTTCGCGAACTCGTGTCCGTTCGAAAGCCGAGTAGATGCGGCAAAATGAAGAGACCTCCGGTAGCGAGAACCGCCGCGAGAGTAGGGGTCCAGCGTAACGACCGCGCGCCGGCTCCAAAAATCCCTGCGATTAGCAGAAAGAAACTGGGTATCAGTGCGAAGCCCCAACTCGGCTTTAACAGCAGAACACAATAGGAGCTGAGAAGTGTCGCGGCGCCGAAGACGATTGCGAGAAGATCTTGTCGAGAAACCCAACGCATTCTGATGTAAGCGAGCGCAAAAACGAGATAGGTCAGAACGAAGAACGCCAACACACCTTCCGGTTGAATGGTTATTTCGAAACGGACCTGTGTGGTGTTCAACAAATAAATCGCGGCGGTCATTGCTCCCAGCAGGACCGCAAAGCCATGGCAGGCGACGCTTCTCTTAAAGAACGCTAACCAGATCCGTAAGCCGAACCATAGGAGCAACGCGCTCGCTAAACCGAGGAATTGTTGGACCCGGACAATCCACGAAAAACCGCCGCCTAGTTTCAATATGAGGGTGAGAATAGCGGGATAAAACCAAGCGCGTCCGTCGGTTTGCTGAAACCCAGCGCCGCCCAGCCAAGAGAGCGCCGGATTCAAATAACCCCAGGAGTCCGGTGTCAGGAGCGGGACGGCCGAAAGATCGGCGCGTTGTTTAATTCCCCAAGCGACGCCAGCGAGCACCAGGAGCAGGGCGACAATGTCGAGCTTATAAAAGGGAGGTCGTGGACTGCTGATGGGAGGAACATGGCGAACGGCGGGAATGCAGTCAACGCCCGGAACGAGCGGGACGCCCTCGGTAGCGGTCCGGCAGCTGCCGGATCCGGTTACACCGATAGCGCTCCCGAATAGGACCATATCCGCGGAGTTAAGGTCCGTTTTAGCGCTTCGGTTCAATTCGGTCGCGGACAATACCCGTGGGCGTCGTCGGATCCGGCAGCCGGCGGACCGCTACCGGAGAAGCGCGTCATTCACGGCGATGATGGCGTTCTCACGTTAGCCCACCCCGGACCACTTCAATCGTGCGATCTAAATCGGCCACTGTGTGGGCCAAGCTTAGAAATCCGGCCTCGAACTGTGACGGTGCAAAATAAACGCCGGAACTTAAACAATGGTGGAAGAAGGACCGAAATGCAGCCAGGTCGGAGCGCCGGGCATCGGTCAGATTGCGCACAGGGGGCTCGCAGAAGTAGAGGCAGAACATAGAACCGATGCGATGAAACGTGTAATTTCTGCCGGTTTCATTCAAGGTTTGCCTGACCGCGTTTTCCATTTCACTCCCTAGCTTCTCTAATCGCTTAAAACCGTCATTGCGTTCGAGTTCCCGGAGTTGGGCTAGGCCGGCGGCCATGGCCAGCGGGTTACCCGACAATGTGCCGGCTTGATACACTGGTCCATCCGGGGACAACTGGTCCATGATCTCGCTTCGACCGCCAAACGCACCAACCGGGAGGCCGCCTCCGATTACTTTGCCGAGCGCGGTCAAGTCGGGGCGGATTCCAGCCAATTCCTGGTAACCGCCTTTTGCCAACCGAAACCCGGTCATAACTTCGTCAAAGATCAAGAGCGAGCCGTGCGAGGAACAAAGTTGGCGTAGCTGTTCCAGAAATCCTGGGAGCGGCAAATAGAGGCCAGCGTTAGCAGGTACCGGTTCGACGATGACAGCAGCAATCTTATCGCCTTGGGCGTCAAAGACCGCGGTCAATTTTTCCGAGTCATTGAATGGCAACGTGATCGTGAGTGCCGCCAAGTCCGCAGGAACGCCGGCGCTGTCTGGTGAGCCATGAGTCAAAGCCCCACTACCGGCTTTAACCAGGAGAGAATCGACATGGCCGTGATAACAACCCTCGAATTTAACGATCAAATCTCGCCGCGTATATCCGCGAGCCAACCGCACACACGACATCGTTGCTTCCGTGCCGCTATTTACCACTCGCACCTTCTCCACCGATGGCACCCAGCTGCAGATAAGCTTTGCCATCTCGACTTCGAGCGGATTCGGAATCCCAAAGCTGAGCCCGTTGGCCGCCGCTTTTTGCACCGCTTCCACCACGGTCTCTGGCGCATGCCCCAGAATGGCTGGTCCCCAGGTTCCGACAAAGTCGATATATTCGCGCCCATCTACATCCCAGAGGTGTGCACCTTTGGCTTTAGCGACAAAGAACGGCTCTCCTCCCACATTGCGAAACGCTCGCACGGGAGAATTGACTCCGCCCGGGATGTAACGGCGGGCTTCAGAGAACAAAGACGAGCTAATACTTTGAGTCATAGGATGCTGATCAATCATGAGCCAGCTGAATTATGGGTGAGAGCCTGGCTAAGGCATGGATACTTTCGTCGTGATTAATGGCCGCTTGATTGCTGGTCGATTTCGCGGCCGACGGACGTTGCGCAAATACATAGGTCCGGATCCCTCCTTGGGGATCAACCAGAATACGATGAAACATATTCAGTTGTCCTCCCATTGAAGACGCAACCGAGTAAGCGATATAGCAGTCAGCGCCTAATTTGGCTACCGAGGCACCGGTTCCCGGTCTCTGATTATTAATCATAAGGCAGAGGTTATTCGCGAAAGCGGCGACATCGGTCGCGCCCGGAAACCGAGTTATAACCAGTTTTTGCGACCAATTGGTTTCGGTCTCTCCGGTCAATATATAGTCATTCTCTATTTTCTGGGCATCGGCATCCTTGGCGGAAAAAGAGAAGTTTTCGTCGGCAAACTTCAATGTCTGCGCTTTGAGAGCCGTCGTCGAGAGGAAGACCGCAATCGCGCCTAGTAGAAATGAGGAGACCTTTCGCATGCGCTTCACCATAAACAGGGGAAAGGATTTTGTCTCGTTAGGAAGAGCGGTAGGGACGACCCGAAGCGAAAACCTTAACCGCAGATTAACGCAGATGAAGACAGTATGAAAAACCACGAATGGACGCGAAAGCACGCGAATCAAGACTTGTTCCCCTTATCTGCGGCCATCTGCGTGTATCCGCGGTTGAAGGTTTTCGCTCCGGGAGCTCGTCCCTACCGTTTCCTACGACGTCTCCAAATTCTCGGTATTTCCAAAAACAAATCTGCCCTGGCGGCCCGGACCCGTCATCGCTTGCAGACGCCAGGTGAGCAAGATTGCCGCTACAAACAAACCAGTCGCAAGTCCGATCCAGATGCCGATCGGTCCATTCAGGACATGGAAGGCAAAAATAAATCCTGTGGGAATTGCTACCGCCCAATAACAAAAGATGCCGATAAGCATTGGCAGCCGGATATCGGCCAACCCTCTGAGGCAGCCGGCTGAAGTCACCTGTATGCCATCGGCCATTTGGAATATGCCGGCGATGATCATCAATCGGCCGGCGAGTTCGACGACCTCTGTCTGATTCGTGAACAACAGGGCGATTTGGTGGCCGAGCGTTAAATAAATGGCAGCAAACCCAACCGCGATCAGTATCGAAACGATGATCGCTCCAAGGGCGATCCTGCGTAGTGTCGAATACGCTTGTGAGCCGACCGCATGCCCGACACGGACACCGGCGGCAATCGAGATACCTAGCGGGAACATGAACGTGGTTGCGGCGCACGTCACAACGATCTGATGTGCGGCCAGGGAGATCGTCCCCATCCATCCCATCATGATGGCACTGAAATTGAACGCGCCTGCTTCTGCGACATATTGGCAACCGATCGGTAGACCTGCTCGGAACAGGCTGCCCACCTTCTCCCAGCTCACGCCTGTCAACCACAATGCCTGCCACTTTAGCCGGCTCAAGAAAAGTGCGTACCCGATAATACCAATCAGCACGAAAATACGGGCACAGAGAGTGGCGATGGCCGATCCAACCAGTCCAAGCGCCGGGAGCCCAAACCATCCGAATACCAGCGGCAAGTTCAGAGCGACGTTCAAGATCACTCCGGCGTAGAGGATCACACTTGGGATTACCGGTTTTCCGAGCGCCTCGCAGTAGGTCTTGGCGCTCATGGATGCAAGAGCTGGAATCAACGATAGACCGGTAATCGCCAGATACGGTCGGGCTGCGACCTCGACCGGAACCGGTTCACCGAAAACGCTCAGGGCTGGTAACAAAACGATAACGACGGCTGCTGCGGCGATGCCAACGAAGAGTGAGAGCCAAAAAGCGGATCGAAACACCTCGACTTTAGCGTTGTCCAGTTTTGCTCCATGCGCCTGAGCCGTGAATATACCGACCGCTGCCAAAACGCCGATGCCGCCGACATATAATGTTCCCAAAAGCGTATTCGCAAAACCGATGGCAGCCAGCGGCACCACACCGACCCGGCCGAGGACCAGCGTGTCCGTTATGCCCATCAACATCTGGCCGAATTGCCCAACCATCATTGGGACAGCCAATGAGAGGGTTGCTCCCAACTCTGTTTGAAAGAGCTTCCGTGGACCGGGCATAAGAACCACCAGCAAACTAGCGAATAGGGTGTGACGCAAGCGGTTGGGGTAGGGAAGGCAATCGAAGCCCAGCCTTGGTAGGGCGAGGCTGCGGAATTACCATTGATATTCCCAAAGCCGCCGGCGAATCTTCACAACCTAAATGGGAGAGGCCGATTCGCTGCCGACCTGTCCGACATAGCATTTGCGATTTAAGGCCCGAAGGGTTGAGAGATTATAGCCTAGGCTGAGTCTGCGAGGCCTAGGTAGGGACAAAAAAAGGGCATTAGCGCTGTAAGCGCGAGAGAGATTGGACCCCTCCGAGTGTGTTTTACAGGAGAATCAATTGTTGCGATTTCTTCGTAGCCAAATTGCACGTATCGATGACTCCCACTTCTGCCGCGCTTACAGCGCTAACACCTCTTTGCTTTGGTACCTAGGCCTCGCGGACTCAGCCTAGGCTATAATCTTTGCAGCGCTTCGCGCCTCGCATGGGCTCAATTCGGCGTATCGCTGCGTGGCTTACCCGACGCGCAAGACATTCACCCCAATAATCCGTGTCGCTCGATAAAGTGAATGATCTCACCGAGCCCGGTCTCAGACCTGAGGTCTGTCATCACAAACGGCCGCTCACCTCGCATCTTCCGAGTATCGGCGGCCATGACTTCCAATGAAGCTCCGACGTGCGGAGCCAGATCGGTCTTATTAATCACTAACAGATCCGAACGGGTTATGCCTGGTCCACCTTTCCGCGGAATCTTTTCGCCGCCGGCTACATCAATCACGTAGAGAGTTAGATCGGATAATTCCGGACTAAAGGTTGCCGCTAAATTATCGCCACCGGACTCGATAAAGACGATATCGGCGTCAGGGAACCGTTTTAGCATTTGATCGATGGCTTCGAGATTGATCGACGCGTCCTCGCGAATCGCCGTGTGCGGGCAGCCACCGGTTTCAACGCCCATAATCCGTTCCGCTGGTAATGCGCCGGCGACGGTCAAAAGTCGTTGATCTTCCTTCGTATAGATATCGTTTGTGATGACCACGAGGTCGTACCGGTCACGCATCCGTTTGCATAGCATCTCGACCAGCGTGGTTTTACCGCTACCAACCGGTCCGCCAACGCCGACTCGCAATGGAGGAATGCTTTTGCTGCGGATCATAGGGTGGGTCTTTTTAAGCCAAATTACGGCGTTCATACAGTTTTATTAGCTTTCGAATTTCCGGCTAGATGAAATCCGCGCCAGTAACGCCTTGGTTAGCCTGGCAACTAACACCAATGATATCGATGTACGCCGGTTACGATGGGCAATTAGGCCGGGGCCGCTACAACTCGAATGTCGCGACCGACGGAGTACGCGTTAGCTGGTAGATCACGACCGGAAAAGACGTGAATACTGGCTTTCATGTCGAGCCGAAAGAATGCCTAGCAGGGGAGCCCAGGACGAAATCTCTTCTGTTGAAGTGTTAGCGGCGGAGTTAACGGCAGCCGGCACGTGATTTCGGCATCGCGTTAAAACTCGGTGCCCTGAGGCTTGACCTAGGGGAACCAGCTTCATAGCCGCGGCGATCTGAGTCTCTAGCCAGCTGAAACAAAACGCGGTCAAAGTTGTTTCCTCGGAAAGACCCAGTCCGGCCGCGGATAATCCGAACGCGATCGGGAATGCAATCGGGTCGAGCTGGCTGGGGGCGATTTTTGGTGTGAGCCAGCTTAAAGCGCCAGCCAGTTGGAGTAGCGACCATCCCATCTGTTCAGTTTCCCGGCGCAGCTCCAACGATTCGCGGCTCGCAAGGAACCAAGAATTCCAATAAGCGATTTCCGCAGCCGAATCGGCTGACGGATGGGCTCGGCAAGCTCGATAAATAAAGGCGACCACGGGTACGTCACAGCAACCGATAATCTCGGTGAGGCCGTCGGCGACCCATCGGTATGCATCCTCTTCATTTCGAATCAGTCCGAGATCAACCGCAGTTTCGAGCCCTTGAGAATAACTGAACGAACCGATAGGCAGGGCCGGCGAAGCCAGGTGCAGAGCTCGGCAGAGTTCGTCGGGGTTCATGGTAATCCCTTAATCGTCATCGTCGTAGAAGCGGTCAGTAATCAGTAATCAGTAATCAGTAATCAGTAATCAGTAATCAGTGAACCAGTAACAGTGCTGAACCAGAATAATCATCCGCTGATTACTGACACACTGATTACTGATTACTGACCTCCTTCATGCTCATGAAACACCCTCTGGGCCAACGCATGATCCTCCGCGAACGTCTCATTATGGCCATGCTTGTGGCCCCCTCCATAAGCGCCGGTTTCAGGTGTAAATTTCTCTGATACCAACGTGACAGTGAGGCCGAGACCGAGCAGCATCTCTTTTAAAACCGGGTCGACCTGAAGGAGAATCCGATCGGGTTGAAGTTCGATGGCGGTGTGCCGATTTCCGAGGTGATAAGCAGCGCGCAACAATAAGAACGGATCCGGCGCCGTAACCATGATGAGTTCTTCTTTTGCTGCCTGAATCTTAAACTGGTAGCCGTCCTTGCTCTCAACAATATCTCCATCGCGCAAGATCGTACCCGGTGGCAGCAGCAGCCCGATTTCCTCGCCGGCTTCCAATTTAACTAGTTGCCGGCTCTTCTTGCGCGAATCAAAAGGGAGAACCAGAGAAGGGATATCTTTCGCTGGATCGGTTGTATCCGTGTTCGCCACGACCTTGGTGAATCTTCGCATTAAAACAGGAAATAACGTTGAGCCATCGGCAGTACTTTGGCCGGTTCGCAGGTCAGAACTTCTCCGTCGGCCGTTACCTCGTACGTTTCCGGATCAACTGTGATCTTAGGTAGCCACGAGTTATGGATGAGATCTTGCTTCTTGAGATTCCGGATACTGTGAACCGGTACTAACTGGCGTTTGAGTCCGTAACGATCGCCAATCCCGGATTCTAGCGCTTTCTGAGAAATAAACGTGAGGCAGGTTTTAGCCAGAGCCACGCCCCGGGTCGCAAACATTTCCCGGTAGTGGACCGGTTGGGGAGTCGGGATCGAAGCGTTCGGGTCGCCCATCTGCGCAACTGCAATCATTCCTCCTTTTAGAATCAGGGCGGGTTTAACTCCGAAAAATGCGGGTGACCACAGAACCAGGTCCGCCCATTTTCCTAACTCTACCGACCCGACTTCATGAGCGATCCCGTGAGTAATGGCGGGATTGATCGTGTACTTGGAAACGTAACGTTTTATCCGGAAATTATCATGACGCGCTGAATCGCCGGGCAATGCTCCCCGTTGTACCTTCATCTTGTGCGCAGTTTGCCAAGTGCGAATGATGACTTCACCGATCCGGCCCATGGCTTGTGAGTCACTGGACATCATGGAGATCGCACCCAGATCATGCAGGATGTCTTCGGCCGCGATCGTTTCCCGGCGAATCCTAGACTCAGCAAACGCGAGGTCTTCCGCAATGGCCGGGTCGAGATGATGGCACACCATCAACATATCCAAGTGTTCATCCAAGGTATTAACCGTAAACGGCCGGGTCGGGTTCGTGGATGACGGCAGCACATTCGATTCGCCGCAGACTTTAATAATATCGGGAGCATGTCCGCCGCCGGCGCCTTCGGTATGAAACGAATGGATGGTTCGGCCCTTAAACGCGGCGATACTGGCTTCGACAAAGCCTGACTCATTTAAAGTATCAGTATGAATCGCGACCTGGGTATCAGTTTCGTCTGCTACCGACAGGCAAGTATCGATGGCGGCGGGAGTGGTTCCCCAATCTTCGTGTAGTTTCAGGCCGACGGCGCCGGCTGCGATCTGTTCGCGCAAAGGTTCCGGTTGGCTGGCATTGCCTTTCCCTAAGAAACCGAGATTGATCGGATAACCTTCTGCCGCCTGCAACATCCTTTCGATATGCCAGGGACCCGGCGTACAAGTAGTAGCGTAGGTGCCGGTTGCCGGCCCGGTTCCGCCGCCGATCATGGTGGTTAACCCGGCGGCAATCGCTTCATCGATCTGTTGGGGACAGATGAAATGGATATGGGTATCGATCCCGCCAGCGGTCACAATCATGTGTTCGCCAGCGATGATTTCGGTGCTCGGCCCGATAACAATGGTCACGCCCGGCTGAATATCCGGGTTACCCGCTTTCCCGATGCCGAAAATTCGCCCGCCTTTTATCCCGATATCCGCTTTAACAATTCCTGAATGGTCCACGATGACTGCATTTGTGATCACCGTGTCGGCAGCGTCCTTCGAGGTACGTTGCGATTGACCCATCCCGTCCCGGATGACTTTGCCTCCACCAAATTTGACCTCTTCTCCATAAACGGTGAAGTCCTTCTCGATCTCAATCATCAGATCGGTATCGGCTAGCCTGATCCGGTCCCCAACGGTAGGACCGAACATTTCTGCGTACGCCTGTCGGGTGATTTTCATGATGCTAGGGGTTTATTCTCGTCCTCCTGCGGAACACGGACCCATTTTGGGGAGGGATCGCGTCCCCGCGATCCGTCGTGATCGAAGCCGAGCGCGCTTTGATTTTGCGGACAAAAATACACCTTTCGGTCTCAACACGTTCTGCCGGCGCGCGGGGACGCGCGCCCTCCCCTGGCAAACAGCATAGCCGAGCCGCTGAGTTGCGTGGATTCATGGTTACAGACGTCCCATAATTTTAGCGTTAAACCCGTAGATGATGCGGTCACCTGCGATCTCCACCAGTTCTACCGTTCTTTCCTGGCCGGGTTCGAATCGAACCGCGGTGCCGGCTGCTATATTCAGACGGTAACCTCGGGTCGGTTCCCGGTCGAACTTGAGGGCTTCGTTCACTTCATAGAAATGATAATGCGAGCCGACCTGGATCGGTCGATCGCCAGTATTTGCTACACTGATCCCGATTATTGGTCGGCCAGCATTTAGTTCGATTTCGCCGTCTTCAACTAAGATTTCGCCGGGGATCATATGCGTCTGCCTTAATGATAATTACTGATTACTGAGTCACTGATTACTCATCACTTTCCTCACGGGATTGGATTATGAACGGTGACCAATTTGGTGCCGTCGGGAAAAGTGGCTTCGACCTGAATCTCCGGGATCATCTCGGGTACACCTTCTAACACTTGATCTCGTCTCAGCACGGTGGCGCCAAACTGCATAAGCTCAGCGACAGTTTTACCGTCGCGCGCTCCCTCAAGCAGGGCTGCGGTGATCAAGGCGGTTGCTTCCGGATGATTTAATCTAAGGCCGCGTTGTAGCCGGCGTTCCGCTAGCAAAGCGGCGGTAAAGATCAGCAGCTTGTCTTTTTCTCGGGGGGTTAGGTTCATGGGCTGGAGAGTGGTGGGGCGAGGCTCCAATAAGGCCTAAGAGGTTTCTCGGAGTCAATTGTACGTTGTAAAACGATTGATCTAGCTGGGCCTAACCGCCGCCGAGCCGCGGACCGAGGATGTGCCACTGTGGTTTCAGGGTAGAACAGATCGCGGGATAATGAGATTCGAGACATTGAATCGCGAGGTTGAGCGCTGGGCCGCGGCTCGGCGGGTCTTGCGGCCTTAGTAGGACGCGTCCTTAATTTGGCGTCGACGGCTTCGCGAAGACGTTCGGTCGTTCGGGAGCCTCGCCCCACCAAATTTGTCACACACTCCATAAGCGCAAAGGATTAGAATCTCTTCCATGGATCGCTGGTCGCAAGAACGTCCAGCAACGGACCATGAGCTCGCGCAACGGTTCTATCTTCTGGGCGACGGCCCGGACGACTAATACCCCTCCATGAAGACAGGTCACGCCGGCACGCAAGGTGTCGCTGAACGGAAGCGAGGGTGACAGCGTCTCCGCAAGCATTTGATTACAACTTGGTCCCGCTGCCCATAACATCCCGCAAACGGGAAATGCAGCGAGTCCCTGGGTAGCGATTCTCAGCCCGGAAGCACCAGTTACGTTGGCTTTCTCCGCCCAAAGCAAGCCGTGCCTACCCGTGAATTGGGAATTGATCCTAAGAGCGCCTGCGTCCCAAGTCTCGCCCATCGCTCGCCGGCCGAAAACAAACGTCTCCCACCCGATCGCACTGGCTTCCGGACCCAATTCAAGTTGAAAACGAAAATCAGCTCGAGCGTTTTCGAAGAGAATGTTTTCCGGTGGCAACCAATCAAGCTGTGCCCGCGGCGCGAGCTCGATCCGGATGTCCTGAGATGCAAAAGCCCCGGTCGATTTATACCATTTCGTCGCTGCTGGACTGGTCAAGACCGTTCTTGTCCCGGTTCCTTGCGTGACGTTGATCTTAACGGCATCACCTGCAGCCATCCCGCCCGGTGGATGGAGAATGACCGTATGACAAACTGAACGACCCTCAGGGTAAAGCGGCTTCTGGACTTGGAGCGGGCCGCTGTGTCGCCGCTCCGCCATCACGGTACGATCTTCTTGATAGAGGAATCGTAGGTGCAAATCCGCGGTCCAGTTAGGAAGCGATGGGTGCAAAGTCAGAAGAAAATCTCACGCAAAGACGCCAAGAAAAAACAGGATTTCCTTTCGAGCCATTTTATCACTCGTGAGCGCTCTCTGGACGTAAGAGATCCGGCTTTCGGGAGAGCCGCCACCGATTTCTCTCTTTCCTTTGTCGCGGCGTCAACCCAGTTTTGAACCGGGTTGACGCGCGATGCGTGGGATGGAATCGCCTAGTTCTACTGCCGGGCAGCTGCGACCTGTAGGCTAGAAGCGTCCGGCGTTGCCGCGGTCTTCTTCTCAAGCTGTTCATCGAGACCCTTCAATAAGAAGGGCTCGGCCTTAACCTGTGGGAACGTGCTCAGGATCTTGAATTGTCCGTTCGCAGTGGTTTCGCCGATATAGACGTTCTTCGTGGTATGGTGGTTGGTCTGCATCGTGTTCTTGCCGCCCGGACCATCAAAGCTGATCCCATCGTTCTCCAGCACCCCGCGAACCTTATCTACGTCGAAAGTGCCCGCTTTTTCGACGGCCTTTTTCCAGAGGTAAGCACCATCGTAGGAAAGCACCATCGGGCTATCTACTGTCCGCTTGTCCTTGACTACACCCGCATAACTCTCGGTTTTTAGCCAGGCGTTCCAGCGCTCAAGGAAATCCTTGTTCTCGGGCGTTTTCAAAGACATGAAATAAGTCCAGCATCCTAGTTCGCCAACCAGATCCTTCGTCGGTAAGCTGCGCAACTCATCTTCCGCCAGACTGAAAGAAACGATCGGGCAATCGGCCGGATTCAGCCCGGCAGAGGCAATCTCCTTGAAGAACGGCACGTTGGAATCCCCATTGATCGTATTGATAACGCAAGCGTCGCCGCTGGCCGCAAATTGCTTAATTTCGGAGACGATCTGCTGAAAATCTGTGTGGCCAAAGGGCACGTATTTGCCGGCCGAGATAACTTTCCCGGCGCTATCCTTGCGAAGCCCGCCCCCGATATTTTCTACCGGAACCCCTTTGGTCTGGAGATATTTGAAAAGGATGAGGTTTGTAGTCTGCGGGTAAACGTAATCGCTTCCAACCAGATAAAACTTCTTCTTGCCTTGGGCCAGCAGGTAATCGACCGCGGGCGTCGCTTGTTGGTTCACTGCTTCGGCGGTGTAGAAGATGTTCTTCGACAGCTCTTCGCCCTCGTATTGCACCGGATAAAACAGCATGCCGTCGTCCTGCTCGAATACCGGTAGAACCGACTTACGGCTCACAGAGGTCCAACAACCGAACACCACGGCTACTTTATCCTGCTGCAAAAGTTGCTTCGCTTTTTCTGCGAACAACGGCCAGTTGGAAGCGCCGTCTACCACGACGGGTTCAATCTGTTTCCCAAGAACGCCGCCGCTCTTGTTTATCTCGTCAAATGCGAACAGCAACGTGTCGCGCAGCGACGTTTCGCTGATCGCCATCGTACCCGACAGCGAATGTAAGACTCCGACTTTAACTTTGCCGCTGCTGAGATCGACTTCGTTGGCTTTCGAGGGAGCGGTCCAGGCGAGGGATACAGTTGCCGCCAACCAAGCGGACAGAGAGAACATCCTGCTTCTCCGCAGGAGCGCAGCCAGCGCAATTCTAGTTTTGTCGGGGCGTTTCATCTTCTTTTCTTTGGTACTCTGGTTATTTGCTTTTTGGTCTTCGCGCGGTGGGGGTTCGAGGCGGCTCAGCCTTAAAACCGAACAGCGAGCGTCGAGGCGCTAGGAAATGAGCAGAACTTGTGCCCGGGGAGGTGTGGTGGTCGCTGCTTCGATTGTGTAACCTGCTGAAAGCAAGTTATTTACTGGGTGGTATGCCGGCGGCGCCCATCACCCGGACCCGGGAGGGCACGCTGCCTGTCCGACATAGCCTCATCCGGAGCGGGTAGTGTTCACGTAGGGGTGGCGAAATCGGATCCTCGAGCGCCGCAAAGACGTTCCAGGCCGATAGGCGTATGAGACCTCTCGATGGGCGAGTGCGCTGGGCTCCGGGAACGAAGGATCGCGAGGACGCGATCCCTCCCTGTGCTGGGTCCCGCGGCCGCGCGGCGTCTCCCTTCCAATGGTGGGCTCGTCGGCGCTGTAGCGTTTTTGGCAAGGATGCTGCTTATCGACAGTTGCGATGCCCCGACTGAAGCTTTTTTGCCTGGCGGCTATCCTGGCGCCGGTCTTCCTCCATGCCGAAAACACCCCCAATGCGTCCAGCCGGCAGTCTATCGCGCAGGCTGTCACCAGTTCGGCGGCTGACCGGGATTCGATCCTGAATCAGATTGCCGCTTCGGGGATCACCTCGAAAGCAGAGCGCGATCTGCTCATCTCTTGGAGCAACGGGGAAATCTACTTGTATTCCGATCCTGCGGGACAGCTGGTCCCCATCGTTCTCGAGCAACAGGACACGACCGATAAGACGCGGGCGTTTCGAGTGGATACCGGCCAATTGCTGCAGGATTCGAACGGTGTGCCCGTCATGATCGATCCGACCGACACGACTTCATCTGACGTAAACGCCATACTGCGAAAAAAAATACAGCGGACGCTGGATCTTTTAAACCTATCGGATTCTAGCCCGGAACTTCGGGGGACGATGGCGTTCAAGCTCGGGTCATCGCAAAAAGCTGAAAATTTGCCGCTTTTGGAGGCGCGGCTGAAATTGGAAACGGACCCCGGGGTGAGAAAGACGCTGCTGGAAGCGAAGGCACTCATCGATCTTGGGGACACGGCGCACTCTCAAAAGCAGGTCGAGGCGGCGGACTCGTTGGCGAAGCTGAACTGTATCGGGGCGCTTGACGCTCTTAGCGGCCTAACTGAAAGCAAGAGCGCGTCAGCCGAGGTTAAACAGGCTGCGACCAAAGCGCTCCAATCCATCCGGAGTTACCTCGCGATTGTGAATTTCTTCGGAACGATTTTTCACGGCTTCAGCCTCAGCTCGATTCTCCTGATTTCCGCGCTTGGGTTGGCCATCACCTTCGGTCTGATGGGTGTGATCAACATGGCTCACGGTGAAATGATCGCGGTGGGCGCTTACACGACCTACGTCGTGGAAAACGTTTTCCGGGACGGACTCGCGCTCTCTCCCTTGGGAGTGTCAATCACGCTGCCGGGCTTACATCTCACCGGCTGGGTTTTTCAGACGTACTTCATTTTTGCAATCCCGTTATCATTCTTAGTCGCTGCCCTGGCCGGGCTCGCTCTTGAGCGTTTGGTGATCCGGTTTCTTTACCGCCGAGTATTGGAATCCCTGCTCGCGACCTGGGGTGTTTCGCTCATCATGCAACAGTTGTTCCGCTTGGTTTTCGGGGCGAACAACGTCCAGGTTAACTCTCCTTCGTGGCTCCTCGGCAATTTCACGATCAGCGACGTCGTTCTGGGCTATAACCGGATCTTCGTGATCGCGTTCGCTATCCTGATCGTGATTGGAACCTGGCTGCTGTTAACCAAAACACCGCTCGGACTATTCATCCGGGCTGTGATTCAAGACCGGGACATGGCTGCTTGCATGGGCGTGCCCACTCAGCGGGTCAACATGCTCACTTTCGCCTTCGGGTCCGGTTTGGCCGGTTTGGCGGGAGCGTTCCTCTCACAGATCGGGAATGTCGGTCCCAGCCTGGGACAAAGCTATATTATCGACAGCTTCATGACGGTTGTGGTCGGCGGCGTCGGGAGCATCGCCGGTACCGTGCTTTCAGCGTTTGGGATCGGGTGTTCTGACCAGGTCCTTCAACAGGTACTGGGCTCGCCGGTGCTTGGCAAAATCATGGTCCTGGCCGCAATCATCCTTTTTCTGCAATGGAAGCCAGGAGGGTTCTTCCCAACCCGAAGCCGGAGTTTGGACTAATGAGAATGACAAATGTCAAATTACAGATGACAAATAGCCGATTGGTTTCACGACGCGTTCGAGCCGGTCTCCCAATCTGTCATTTGTCATCTGCCATTTGTCATTCCTGCTCGCACCTCGGTCACTCGCTAGCGTATGCAGAATAAGTCCCGTCGGGCCGAACTTTGGGGCATCGCCATCGCAGCGATTGTCATTCTGCTCGTTTTACCGGCGCTCAACGCTTTTGTACCGGAGAGCAGCGCTTTCCATGTCAGTGATTTTACCATCAATCTGTATGGAAAATACCTCTGTTACGCGGTGCTTGCCATCAGTGTGGACTTGCTCTGGGGTTACACCGGTTTGTTAAGTCTAGGGCAGTGTCTGTTCTTTGCCCTGGGTGGCTACGCCTTGGGTATGCACCTCATGCTGTTGATTGGGAAATTGGGACAATATCATAGCGATCTTCCCGACTTCATGGTGTTTCTCGGTTACCCGAAGCTGCCACTTCATTGGGAGCCGTTCCGCAGTTTTTGGTTTGCGGTGGCCGCGGTGGTTCTGGTCCCGGGTCTTTTGGCTCTGGTGTTCGGTTTTCTCGCATTTCGTTCCCGGATCCGCGGGGTCTACTTTTCGATTTTGACCCAGGCTTTGACCTACGGCGCTTGTCTAATGTTTTTCCGCAATGACTTCACTTTCGGCGGCAATAACGGACTGACAGACTTCAAGTTTATTCTCGGTTACGATATCCGGAGCGCTGCTACCCAGAGGTGGCTGTTCATCGCTACCGGAGTACTTCTCATTTTAACCTATGCCTTTTGCCGGTGGCTGACTCTGACCAGATTCGGCAAAATTCAAAGAGCGGTCCGCGACAGTGAGAATCGGGTCCTGTTTTCGGGTTACGCGGCAGCCAACTTCAAATTGTTTGTATTCGTGGTGAGCGCCATTATCGCGGGCTTGGCGGGTGCCCTCTACGTGCCCCAGGTCGGGATCATCAATCCGAGTGAGATGGCGCCCGATAAGTCTTTGGAAGCCGTGGTATGGGTGGCCGTCGGGGGACGAGGGACGTTGTTGGGCCCAGTGATCGGCGCAATCGTAGTCAATGCGTTGAAGAGCTGGGCCACCCGCGCATTCCCTGATCTCTGGCTTCTGATTCTCGGAGCGATGTTCGTGATCGTCGTGCTGTTTATGCCAAAAGGGATTGTTGGTTTGCCGGCGCAGCTTTTCTCTCTATTCAAGCGGACCTCCGCCTTTTTGAAAAAGGTCTCGGCGTCGAACATCACGGTTGCGGCATCGTCCTTGAAAACTTCGGATACCCCATATGAGAAAGAAATTCATCCTCACCGCTGAGGGTGTGTCGAAAAGCTTCGACGGCTTCAAAGCGATCAACGATTTAAATTTTTACCTCGATGAGGGTGAGCTTCGCACCATCATTGGACCCAACGGGGCCGGCAAAAGCACTTTTCTCGATTTGATCACCGGTAGGACGCGGCCTGACGAAGGACAAATCGAATTCAAGGGTACGCCGGTTATCAAGAAAACCGAGTATCAGATTTATCGGATGGGGATCGGGCGCAAGTTTCAGACACCGAGCGTGTACTCGGATCACACTGTGTACGAAAACATTCTTTTAGGACTCAAGGGCAGCCGCGGGGTCTGGAGCGCGATTTTCGGAAGGGTTACACCGGCGCAGAACGATCGGATTTACCGCGTGCTTGAGATTATCAACCTCAAAGAGAAGGCCCAGATCAGGGCCGGCGCGCTAGCGCATGGTCAAAAGCAATGGCTTGAAATCGGGATGCTGATTGCCCAGGACCCGGAGCTTTTGCTGGTGGATGAACCGGCTGCCGGTATGACGGAGGAAGAAACTGCGCGGACCGGTGAACTACTCCTCAGCTTGGCCGGCAGACACACGATCATCGTCATCGAGCACGACATGGTGTTTGTCCGCCAGCTTGCTAGCAAGGTCACCGTACTCCATCAGGGCAGTGTTTTGTGTGAGGGATCGCTGGACGAGGTCCAGAATAACGAGCGAGTGATCGAGGTCTATCTCGGAAGGAAGAAAAAACATGACGCAATCCATCCTGAGAATTGACCAGCTCAGTATCTCGATCGGTGGCTCTCGGATTCTGCGCGACGTGAGCCTGGATCTCAGCGCCAATCGTGTGTTTTGTTTGATGGGACGCAACGGTGTCGGCAAGACCACCACGTTGAAGAGCGTGGTTGGCCTTTACAAACCGAATAACGGTCGAATCGTTTTTGAAGGGCGCGACATTTCCCGGATGCCTCCCGAGGAGCGGGCTCGAGCCGGTATTGGCTATGTCCCCCAGGGCCGAGGAATCTTCCCGTATTTGACAGTCGCGGAAAATCTCTTAATCGGCGCTGTGGCGAAAGGGAAGAAAACGAAAGAGGCGCTGGAACGAGTCTACTCGCTGTTCCCGATCATCAAAGACTTTTTGCCGCGCAAGGGTGGGATGCTCTCCGGCGGTCAGCAACAACAGCTGGCGATCGGCCGTGCGCTGCTCACCGAACCGAAGCTACTAATCCTTGACGAACCAACCGAGGGAATCCAGCCGAACATCATCGACCAGATTGGCGAGGTCATTAGGCTCCTGAGACAGGAGTCCATGACGATCCTTCTGGTGGAGCAATATCTAGAATTCTGTAAGGAGCTGGCCGACAACTTCGCGATCCTGGATCGAGGTAGCGTCGTCGCACAGGGCCCGGTCGGGGAGCTGACCGAGACAGTCGTGAAGCAGCATCTAACGGTGTGAGGCAAAGCGCCCAGATCGGGCGTTGCATGCCCAAGGTCTGGAGGGGAGCCGCTTCGTAGCATGGCAGCTCTATCGGTTAGCAGCAGGCGGCTCCCGGGAACGTCTCGACGTGCGGCAGTTCTATGGGCCGTTGTATCCCGACAACAGAATAGAGGCGATGGGCAAAACCTTGCGCTGAGTCATTCCCGGGAGCCGCCTGCTAGCAACCGATAGAGCTGCCATCTTGTAAAGCGGCTCCCCTCCAGGCCTTGGGAATGCAACGCCCGATTTGGGGTGGGCGAGGCTTTCTCAGCTTTCACCGACTTCTAATCTGCGTAATCTGAGTAATCTGCGGATCTTAACCTCTGCTTCGGATTCTGAGTTAAATGCGATTGGCTCAACGGCCGGCAGGTCGGCGCTGATTTTCTTTGCACTGCTTCTTTTGTTCGTGGCCGCCTTCACCGGGCTGAGCTTCTTCTTCGGGTTTTTTAGATTCTATCCGGCGGTCGCGTTGGTTGGGTCGATGTGGATCCCGGGCTTTGCCGGACTACTTGCGGCGCGGTACTCGAAGGTCAGCCTTTTCGACGCGAAGCGGCCGCGAACTCGCTTCCTGGCTTTGGCCGTGATTACCCCGTTGGGCGTCTGCGGGATTATCCGGGGGGCGCTTTGGTTATCGGGTTTAGCGACCATGCAAAACGACCTTAGAGAAATCGGCTTCGGTTCAAGCTCACAGTTCGCATTCGGGTTTCTGTTTTCTGTCCTTGGTGCGTTGGGAGAAGAAATCGGTTGGCGGGGCTTTTTAGGTCCGGTGCTGGCGCGCCGGCTCACTTTCACCGCTCTGGTGTGGATTAGCTGGTTCCCGTGGTTCCTCTTCTATCTTTGGTTGTTTTTCTTGGCTGGATCGTATTCGAAGCCGGCGTTCGGGCTACAGGTGCTGACCGTTGGCAGCCTGTTGTTCGGCCTCAATGTATTGCTTATGTGGCTCCGGCTGAGGACCGGCAGTTTATGGCCGCCGCTGCTGTTCCACGCGGTGCATAATTTCTTGGTGTTCAATCCGGCCGTGCTTGGCCAATTGCGCACGCCGTGGCTTACGGGGGAGCTGGGATTAGGTCTCGCGTGCGGTTATCTCGCGATTTGCATCGGATCGCTCTGGGATGGAAGCCGGGGAAAGCTGGGTGATTGGTGATTAGTGATTAGTGATAAGTGATTGGTAGGCAGACTGATCAAAAGAACGGTGTGCTCCGGCTGTACCGAATGTCGCGCGTGTCCCGAAGGGACTTAAGGGCTAAGCCTGGGGTCTTAACGCCAGGTACAAGTCCACACGATAACCCGCCCTCATATCAGCACCCAACCCGCTCCGCGGATGCAATTCGGACTTGGCACACTACTCCAACACTCCATCACTCCATCACTCCATCACTCCATCACTCCATCACTCCATCACTCCATCACTCCGCGCGGTCGGATTCGAGGACGAGGACGACGACGAGGACGAGAACGAACGCGCCCTCTCCGCTCCTACACCCCCACTAACCAATCCACAGTCGACTTCGACACGGGTTGCAGCTGCAGATGGCGTTCTACGGCGGCGGCGATGATCGCGAGATCGTTTCGGGTTAACCACCAACCAATGAACGGAATCAGCAAGAGGATCCCGATGGCGGTATTGATCGCCGCGATGGTGGCGAACATGTATGAATCGGCGCTAAGTCCGGCGAAGTTGATGTTTACCGGATAATCGAACACCAAGAACATGCCTCCTGCCCCCGCTACGATAAGAATCAGAGCTGCCCATAGCAGTTTCACGGGAACGGGAGTGCCGCCCTCGAAAATGACAGCGCTGCCTTCTTTCAGTGGAGCGATTGATCCGGTGAGAACCGGCTTGAACCAGAACCCCGGAGAGAACCAGGCTAATCCCCAACCGATGCTTTGCCGTTTTTCCGCAGTAAACCGCGTACCTTTAACCTGGGCGATAATATTCTTCTCGCCTTCATAAAGGGACGGACTGTTCGGGTTGATTCTTTTTGAATCGGTGAATTCCGGCAGTTTCGAGATTAGTTCCGAAGGGGGAACCGGTGAGCTGAAGAACTTGTACATGGGATTTCGTCTAGCGCGTCCCTTTTTCATGGGCCGAAGCAGTCGACGTGTCAAGGCCCTGTTCGGTAGGGACGAGCTCCCGACACCCAAAGTAATCAGTAATCAGTGAGTCAGTAATCAGTGCTGACGCTCGCTGATCATCGAAATAAGAACACTGATTACTGACCTACTGATTACTGATTACTTGGGACGTCGGGAGCTCGTCCCTACCGCTTGCTTACGATCGAGCGACGCCTGAGATTCAATGTGGATCTATGCCCGCTGAAATTGCTCTTCCGCGACTGTTGCGAATCGGAGGCGGAACCTTTGCCGAGACCGCAAAGGTGCTTGTCGACCTTGGCCTCAAACGTCCACTTATCGTCACCGATTCATTCTTATCAAAGCAAGGTTTAGCCGATCGTTTGGCCGATGCTCTAAAGCCGGCGGACGGAATCCGCATTTTTCCGGGTGCGGTTCCGGATCCAACCAGCGGTTCAGTTCATGCCGGTCTAGCTTTTCTGAAAGAGCAAGATCACGACTGTGTGATCGGGCTGGGTGGCGGCAGTTCGATTGATACGGCTAAAGCCATCGCGGTGTTGGCAGTCCATGATGGACCCATGCTGAGGTTCAAAGCCCCATTCCAACTCAACGAGCCCGGGCTGCCGATCATCGCGATCCCGACCACGGCCGGGACCGGATCTGAGGCTACCCGGTTCACGATCGTTACCGATGATGCTTCGGGAGAAAAAATGCTTTGCATCGGTTACGCCTATCTACCAATGGCTGCGATCGTAGATTACGAGTTGACGCTGGAGAAGCCGAAGCGGTTAACCGCAGATACCGGCGTCGATTCATTGACGCATGCAATCGAGGCCTATGTAAGCCGCCGGGCGAATCCCTTCGCGGATAGTTTTAGCTGCACTGCCATGGAGGCGATTTGGAAATCGTTACCCGTGGCGTATTTTGAACCCAAGAACCGGGCTGCACGCGAGTGTATGATGTTGGCGGCGACGCAGGCGGGAATTGCTTTCTCGAACTCCAGCGTTGCCTTGGTTCACGGCATGAGCAGGCCCATTGGTGCGCGGTTTCATGTGCCTCATGGGATGTCGAATGCGATGCTTCTGCCGGCAATCACCACATTTTCTTTGCCTGGGAACCTGAGCCGCTACGCCGACTGTGCGCGAATCATGGGTATCGCCAAGAGCGATGTAACCGATGAGGGCGCAGCGGCTGCGCTCGTGGAGGCGCTTAAACAGCTGAATTTGCGACTCGAGGTTCCGACTCCGGATAAGCTCGGGATCGAACGGAAGCAATGGTTGGACGCGATTCCAACAATGGTCGAGCAAGCCATCGCTTCGGGATCCCCGGCGAATAATCCCCGGGTGCCAACCGCGGAGGAGATCGCAGAGCTCTACGGTCGAGTTTATGGGTAGGAGGAGATTTTCGTCCTCGTTCTCGTCGTCGTCCTCGTCCTCGATTGGGCGTTTGCAAACGCGCAGGTGGTAGAGTGGCCCGACGCCTGGAGGGGAGCCGCTTCGTAGCATGGTAGCTTTATGGGTTAGCAGCAGGCGGCTCCCGGGAACGTCTCGAGGTGCGGCAGTTCTATGGGCCGTTGTATCCCCACAGCAGAATAGAGGCGATGGGCAAAACCTAGCGCTGAGTCATTCCCGGGAGCCGCCTGCTACCAACCGATAGAGCTGCCATCTTGTAAAGCGGCTCCCCTCCAGGCCTTGGGCATGCGACGCCGTGTTCCTTAGGAGGACGAAGTCCACTACACGTAACGCAGCCACCAAGAGGAATGCGTTTGCTTATACCGACCGTACCAGCGGCAAATCGGCCATAGGAGAACGATCACAAGCAACCAGATTGCCACGACCCAGCCGAGGCTGAGGCCGTAGCCCGGAGGATGCCCAGGCAAGGTTTCCGACCAGAAAATCCCAGGCCCCTGATACAGCCACTCCACGTGTCCGAACCGGAGGAACGCGACAAGTACCGCTAAAATGTGAATTAAGAAAATATGAGCAAGGTAGAAGAACAACGGTACTCGCCCCAGTAAGATTAAAGGCTGCTGAATGGCCTTGGGCAAATAAGAGGCTAGCGCCATGAAACCGAGCATCGGTCCTAAGGTCATTAACAGGAACAAGAACGAAGGTGGATATTTCTCGGTGTTGATGAAGGAAAGGATCGTAAAACCGGCACGAGGTTGTATCGACCAGGGGTCCGGATCCAGAAAGTTCGGGATTCTGAGCAGGACAAAGAGCAGCGTCATACCAATTCCGCACCAGAGGAGAGCCTGGCGAAACGGCAGGCTGAACCCCGCCGGTTTTTGAATGAAAGCGCCGGCGCCGTAGCCGAATGCCATCACGCCAAACCAAGGCAGGACCGGGTACGAAACGTAGAAATGCCAGCCGGGCGCAGGGAAAAGTTCGTCTGATCGGAGTATGAGCGTTCCCCACCAAGTTGGGCCTACTGCGCCAGCCAGAAAAGAATGACCAGCCATTAACGTGAGCCCCAGGATCCCGATCAGGTACGGAGGAAGCCGTAAAGCTAAGGACCCGGCCAGGAGAACCATCGCCCAGCCGGTTCCCCAAAGAATGCCGGCATTCATAAAGCGATAGTCAAAATTGAAATACCAACCGAGGCATCGGAGAAAGGTCTGCTCTAAAACCACTAACCAAAGACCGCGCAAAGCCAGCTGGGACAGCGGGTGCCCGGATTGCTTAGATCGAGCCAAGGCAACACTAATCCCAGCTAAAAAAACAAAGGTCGGCGCGCAGAGGTGGGTTAACCAACGCGCGAAAAACAGCGGTACGCTGGTATGAGCGACATCTAAAGCGTCGATGGAATGATCACCGAAGAAATCGCGAGTGTGATCCAGCGCCATTAAAACCATCACCAATCCTCTGGTGATATCGATTTCCGAGAGACGATTAGAGGGCATCGATTGGTGTGGCGCGAGGTGGGAAAATTGCCGTGGAGCATGTCTAGCACCAGCGTTGGTTACAAATCAAACAAACTAGAAGCAGGCAAGTTGCAGGTCGTCCCTGGAGCGTGCCTCGCTGGCGAGGCCGACTTCGAGTGCGTGGTCGTTCCCGAGGCGTGGGCTAGTAGCCACCTTTTTGTCGGAGCATGATTGATGGCGGTCTGACCATCTTATATTAAAGCCAACCGAATCGCACCTGGCTGGTCCAACCCAAGGGTTCTGCTGTTCGCGAGATACCCAACTTAAGCAAGGCTCCGAAAACTAACATCCAACTGTATTTCTCCGCAATCATTGCGCTTGGATAGTTGGCTTGTTCAGATAATTACCATTGTCTAAAAAAAACGCTTAAATCCTGGTTTTCAACCCTGCGCCGTCGCAGCTGCGCATGGGCAAAAAAAATCCCGGACGCCCATGCGTCCGGGATTTCTAAGGTTGTTCGAGTACTACTTAAGAAATCTGATCAACAATTTCGACGTCAACGACGTTGCCATCGACCACCGTAACCTGCTTGTACTGACCGTCGTCGGTCGCGTAGTAATAAACGGTGGCTTCGTCTCCGTCATAGGTCGAATAATCCGAATAAGCCGGGTCTGGATAATAGTAGTCTACAAGATCCAGAGGCATTCCGACGACAATGTTACCCCAGCAAATATCGTCATACCATGCCCAGCAAAGTCCTGGAGCGAACCCCAGACCGATCAAATGATCGCAATACCCGTTGGCGCCCCAAAAGTTACACCGCCACCATAAACCGCCGTGGTTGAACCAGCAGCCATGATCCCGATCGAAATGATTCGAGAAAAACGCGCCGTGGCCTGTCCATTGACGGTTAGAGATCTGGTTAAGCCGTTGGTTCATCATCCCGTGAGCCGAAGAGGCCGTCAAAGAATGATCAAACGGGGTTCTCGCGCGAAGTGCCTCGGCCCTGGTTGTTCGCGCCGGGTCAGTCAACCGAGACGTATTTTTAGCGTCGCCGGCCTTATTCGTCTGATTTAGCGTGTGAGACGTGTTGGCCACTCGATTCACGGTCGCCTCATGATGCTGCGTGGTCGAGGTCTCGCGATGGGTAGTCGCCGTCGTCTCATGATGGTTGTAGACGTGAGGCGAACCGGTGTTCCTCGTATAGAGATTTGCGTGATAACTGTGGGTTCCACTTCTTCCGAGACCGGAATCAGCCGTTCTGGCCCCGCTCACGTGGTAGGATGACCCGTTGGCGTGATAGGAAGCCGCCGGATGCGAAGAGCCGCCGCGGCTACCTCCGCTCGGATGGCCGCCGCCACCGCCTGCATGTCCTCCGCCACCCCCGCCTGTATGGTTAGCGAGCGCAGAGAGCGGTAAACAACTGACACTCGCGGCTACCCCAATGGCAGCCAGTTTGTGCAACCCGCCCACAGAGCTGATCAGCTCTAAAGGCAACAACGTTTTCATAGAAAAACCTTTCGAAATGCCTAAATCCGGCACCCGCAGTATCGGCTGTGCCGAACCCAAATTCAATGGTGCCGACAGGATTAATGACGGTCCGCAGTAGAGAAGGTTTGTAATTGGTCAATTACAAATCTGTCATCTACACGTGAACATAAGAAGAAACTCAAGACCAAGGGTCTCTGCCCTGACTTGTCCGCCGTAGTTCAGGATGACGAAGGAGGAAGGGGCAACAGGACTTAGCCAGGGGTTTTAACCCCTGGGTCAGTATTAACGGGCCGTTGCCCAAATCCTTCTGGTACAGCAAGGATGCAAGGACAGTTCTTCTTTTAACTGAAGTTAGCAAAGGTAGTGAGTGGGCGTGTCAGCGAATAGAGGCGCGAAGCGCTGAAAAGACTTTAGCCTGGGGTGCAAAGCCCCAGGCACGGCAAAAAAGGCACCAGTGCTGAAGGCGCGTCAGAACGGGCTCGTCTGGACGCCGCGCATATTGAAACCTATAAAAATGGGCAACCACTCTAATTGATGCCGCCGCTCTTGCGCGCCTTCAGCGCTTCTGGCTTTTGCTCTCAAATACCTAGGCCTCGCGGACTCAGCCGCGCGGCCGCGGGGCTAAAGTCTCTCCAGCGCTCCGCGCCTCATCTGAAAAACAAAGATCCCGGACGCTCAGCGCCCGGGATCTGGCCGAAACTCAAAATGCTGGTTAAGCGATGTGATCGACGATTTCGACGTCAACGACATCGCCGTCTACCACTGTGACCTGCTTATACTGCCCATTATCCGTTGCGTAATAGTATACCGTCGCTGCGTCCCCATCGTAGTAGGTATCAGCAGTGGAAACTGCATCTGGATAATAGTAGTCGATGAGACCAAACGGCATTCCTATGACAATATTGCCCCAACAAATATCGTCATACCAAGCCCAGCACAGACCTGCCGGCTGGCCCAGGACGATAAGGTGATCGCAGTACGATCTTGCCCCCCAGAAGTTGCAGCGCCACCAATAGCCACCATGTTGGTACCAGTACCCACGCTTTGGATCAGAATGGCTCGAAAATACAGTGCCATGTCCCGTCCACTGCCGGTTGCTGATCTCGGTTAGGCGCCGGTTCATCAAATTGTGAACGGAGCCTTGAGTTAACGAGTGGTTATAACTCGTTTCCCGCGCGAGTGTCCGCGTCCGATTCGTGCCGCGCGAAGAGTGGTTGTTCCGCGAGTAAAGACTGCTGCGGGAATTCGTAGAGGAGCCTTTCCTAAGCTCAGGCGACGTATTCCTGAGTTCGGAATTGTTTTGATGCGTACCAGTAGTCTTGGCCACGGTCTTTTCGTGAGAGCTAGGTTGGCGCGAAGCAGCGGCGGTGGAGCCGTTCCGGTGGGAGCCGGCTTGATGGGAAGAAACCGTTTTATTGGCTATTCTGTGATCGCTTCCGCGATGAGAGCTGACCGCTCGGTTGACGGTCGCTTCATGATGGGAGCCAGCGCTTCGGTTAACGGTCTCCTGATGATGCGAGCTAGTGCTTCGATTGGCGCTCATTTCGTGATGCGGACTCACGTTTTGGTTGGCGCTCGCTGCATGGTACCCGCCTTGATGAGTATCGGCGGATCTGCTTACCCCACCTCCGTGAGCAGCGCTTTGATGTGCGCTACCCGCTTTGCTCTGACCGCCTTTTTGACCATGATTAGGCTGGTCGGCTAGAAGATTGAAGAGTGGTAGACAGCTGATGCTCGCAACCGCGATTAGCGGGGTCCACCATCGATTCCTGCCAACAGAGCGCACGCTCCCCGCAGGCGATAATATTTTCATAAGGGCCTTTCGAAAATTAAACTACTGATCTCCTCGCCTCCATGAACCGTAGCTTGAGAGCGAGGTATCTATTTCTTAGTGTGGGTTTAGACGGAGTCTTTCCCACCTTTATTCGTTTCCGGTCCTTGAGGTGGTCGTGGGTCGTTCTAAGATGCGGATTTATATTCCGAAGCGGTTCGTGTTTCCCGAAGGGACTAAAGGACCGGACCCGGGGTTGGAACCCGGGCTGAGTCCTTGAGTCCCTTCGGGACATATGCCCTTCAAGAGCTTGCCGCCGGATCAAAACTTAAACTTAAAGCTTACGGAAACGTGGAACGGCATCTGTTCGAGGATAGCGTCGTTCCCAGTAAATGTCGGGTCGATAACGGTGAAGTTATGCGCATCCGTGAAGTTGAAGAAATTGACCTGTACTTCCCAGTTAGGCCGCCGATAAAAGATTTCCGCGTTCCACGTCACCTGGGCTGGAATGGTTAGAGTGCCGCTGACGTTGGCTTTTTGCTGCCCTGTGACCTGGGGACCCAGTCCGATCCCAAAGCCGTTCGAGAACTTGTAGACCATGTACTCGTTGAAATAGATCTTAGGGGTACCCGGCAACGAATAGTTTCCCTTCGCGAAAGTGGTAAACGTCGGACTGCCAACCCCCGTGCCGGGTTTTCCATCAACGATATAGTTGGTCGGATATACGTCCAGGTAATTGCCGGTCTGTTCGTACGGAGCGACCTGATGATAATTCGCTAGCAAGTAGGTGAAGTTGCTGGTGAAGCTCAGATGCTTATCCGGTTGATAATCAAGATCGATTTCCAAACCCTTGGATTGCACCTCTGCTTTGCCGCCGGTTGGCGAGGTTACGTATTCGTATCGAGTCTGGTAAAACCCATCGATGTTGAAGTATAGCGCCTGCTTGAAAAGGCTGACTTTATAACCGCCCTCATACAATTCGCTCAGGTTACTGAGTACGCCGGAGTTAACGGAATGGTTACGCCCGTAGACGTCATTGTCTGCGGCGAAGACAATCAAACCGCCAAAATTTGCATCACCCTGAAAACCGTTGGTTCGGTCGTAGGCCAAATAAAAGGCTGAATCTGGGGTCGGCTTCAAGGTTACGCCCGTGAAAACGGAGAAATTGAAAACCCGAGCGGCGCTGTTGTCATCCGGACCGTAATAGTTGATCAATTGGCTGGCCGGCAGGTGCGTTTCGCCCTCCACATAGTCGCCCCGTACACCGACGATAGTGCTGAACCATTTAGTCCAATTGGTCTGATGCTGATAGAAAATGCCGATATCGTACATGTGGTAATCACCTGTGCCGCCAGCCGTAAAATATTTGCTGTCGTTGATACCGGCACTGAAAGGCGTCCCTTTTACTCGATAACCGCCGAATATACCGCCAGGACCGTACTTCGACGGATTGTTCCCCAGTGGATACGAAATATTGAAGGTGTCGGGATTGGCTAACAGATCGTAGGCGGCATACGGCTCGATACTGAAGTCGGAATAGGTCGTACCCCATTGCAGACGACCGGCTACCCCCGCAATGTCGTGGTTCTCCACATCCCCCCCGAAAAGATGAAAATCGTAGTCGACGTGAAGCTCGGTGCGGGTGTCGTAAAGGGAAACCCCGGGGACATACTCGTCATAGCCGTAAAGCTCGTTCTTCTGGGAAACCAGATGTTCATACATCTGATAATTCACGATCTTAATCGAGGGACTGATCGTGAGGGTGGTGATCATCTGCAGCGTGAGCTTAGTGCCTCGGGCGCTATCCCCGGGTCCGTTGAGCGAATCGAACGCATAGATAGGCTCAACTCCCGTTGGCGTGATCGTAGTAAAGGGGCCGAAATTGGTGCCTCGAACGTATTCTTGATTGTCGATCAGGTCCTGAGTTGGATGGTTGAAGCCGTTTACTTCGTTGTCTCGAATCGTGTAGTATTGCCCAGTGAATTGCACTTCGAGAGCCGGGTTGGGGATCCAGGTCAGAGCTCCGTAGATGTCCTCTTTATCGTCGCGAGTGTTCCGGTAGTAAGTCGTACCGTCGGTACCCTCATAGCTGAGCCGATAAGCCAGCTGGTTCGGAATCAGCGGACCAGTGCTGTCAATTGTCCATTCGTAATGTCCCCATGACTGGCCGCCGGTAGTGTAGTCTCCAATCGTGGTCTCCAAGATTTCATGGTAACCGTCGAATTCAGGTTCTTTGGTAATGAAATTTACATATCCGCCGAGACCTCCTCCGGAGGGACCAGAGACCGCGGTTCCTGGCCCCTTCAAAATATCCATGGACTCCATTTGGTTAAAGCTGGGCACCACGCTGTTCCGGTAGAAGATCTCGCGTTGGCCGTTCTGAAACAGTTCGGCATAGATCCCACGAATATAGGGAATACCGTCCAGGCCATACTCGGCCGGAGTGTAGGTGCCGGAAGAGAATTGCCCTAGGTCTTGGACGGAAAAGATCTGCCGGTCCTCTAACTGGGCTCGGGTAATGATGTTAACTGACCGCGGAGTATCGATCACGCTCATATCTTGACCGAACACCGAGTTAATCGGTCTAGCGGTAGGAACTATCTGATCGGCGGGTGGAACCGCGGTAACCACGACCTGGTTCATTTCCTGACCGGTGTCGCCCGAGGAAGTCGGAGATGTGGCCGGAGTTGGCGACGCTGACTGCGCGTTAACTGAAAAGATCGCCGATAGATAGGCGAAAACAAAGAAGGCTGCGAAGGCTGGTAGACGGCTGATCATTCCGGAAGCAAAGGTTCGCCGGAGGCCAAGCACATCTTGTACCAGACTTCGCCCAGTCGTCTGAAACTCCTGGAGGCTACGTCTGGCAAGCCAGACTTCGTAAGGTCCCAGATCGTCCAACCTCAAAAGGGGCGAAGTCGGACCCAGTTATGCGTAGCCTCCGGAAAGCGCGGTGACCGACTGCTAACAAGTTAGGAGAGTCGGGTTAGCGTCCCGAGAATTGTCCAGAGTTTTGGACGCTTCTCGGGTGTTCGGGCGTGGTTTGCATCTAATTTCGACCTGCAAGGCGAAAATACGCCAACCGCCTGCATCGCTCACAAATGCGCATGCATTTATGAGCGATGCAGGCTATGACAGAAAGATCCGGGTTAGCCGGACATTCTGCTGCTCATGAACAAGAAATTTTTTGGGCTCAATCTGTTGTTATCAATGATCATGCTGGCCGGTGCGTCCGGCCAGAGTGCATCGCCTTCGACCAGCCCGAAGCCGGTCGCATCCGTCAGCCCGAAACCGGTCGTTTCTCCAATTCAATCGTCGGTGGCACAAGCCGTCGTCCGGGTCAGAATTGTTGTTCGCTGCGATGAAGCTGCTATCCGAACCTTGGTTGAAAACTCGCTGCGGACTGCGTTAGCCAACACGAAAGATGTAACGGTGTTGACCGGTCCGGGCAGCTCTAGCATCATCCTCGGCCTGAAATTGGTTCAAGTGACCGGTGTCAAAACTAAATCCCCGCTCTATGCGCTGGAATTTTCCATATTCGATACGCCGGCGCTCTTTAATACGCTCGAGACCACCGGTCTTAGCCGCCAGGTGATTTATACCTTGCTGGTAGCAAACGAACTGCAGCCTATCCGGGAAGATAATGTTTTGACTGTGGTCGCTAAGGACCAAATCGCGGCGAAGATGCAGAGTTTCGTGCCGGTAATCCAAGCACGGGGCGTCGAACGCGCCCGGATTGCTATTGGCTTGAATCAACAGCGAAAACCAGGCGCACAGATAGATACGAATTCAGTGCGGGAAGAAGTGCCATAACGGCTTCGCGTGAGAAGTGAGAGGCCTGGGACGAACATCGTCCTCGTGATCCCGACTTTGCCCCGTCGTCTTAAACTCCGGCCATCAAGCGAATACGACCGGTTGTGTCAGTGCCTACGAATGTTCTGTGACTCGCCCAGTGCGTTCTAATATGACACGATTAACAATCGCCGAAGCTGGGGAACAAGAGTTCTCTGTATACGGAAGAAATGCTTTCACCGAGGCAGACGATGAAGGGCTTATCTTCTACGATGATGTAACCAAGGTCCACGTACTCCCCGACGAACAGCGTTTTACTGTTCAGGTGATTACCCCTGATCTGGAAGTTGAAATGGATTTTCCCGACGCGGACAGTGTCAGGGAAGCGCTAGATCATTTCGAGGCGAAGAAAGTCTCCGAAGTTAATGCAGAGGCGCCGGGCTCGGTTCGGATTACACCACTAGAACCAGTCGGCGGTGATGGGGAAGAGCAGGTGGTTGAGCCGGCGCCAATGGGTGTTCCTGGGGACGTACTCATCGCTCCCAACCCCGAAAGTACGCTGGAAGCGATACCTGCTCGGGCAGATGAACGGCCAAGAGAGAATTTGCCCGACACGCAGACGCACAAATAGTGATCGAGTTAGTCACTGACCGGCTAGGAACCGGTGAACTCTATTTAACGATTAGCGGGTTTGCTGCTAGCGATCACTAACGCATTAACCCTAACCTTTTAAATTGCATCTCCTCAACCTGGCTTGAATTCGACGATCCCTTATCGCAGGTCTAAAGTTTCTAGCCACCCCCGATGGGAATGGCTGCGTGCCGTGTTTTCGACCTTCGCATAGCAGTCGTTCCCGTTCAGATCAGAAAACATCCTACATTTTCCCCGTTTCAGATCCGATCTGATGCTCTTAGGAATACGGCGTAGCTGTTTAGACTGCCCTTCTTCCGTGATCCAAGTCTGCTTCTCTTCGATCCAGGTGTAGAGCTGAAAATATGGATATTCCGCTTTCATGGCATCGATGTCCTCATCCGCAGGTTCGCATTTGATGCGCTGGAGGGACTTGTTGCCCTGGGGCTGACGGTTGGGATAAGAGTTTAAGGCGGGGGCGGGAATCGAACCCGCGAATAGAGGTTTTGCAGACCTCGGCCTTACCACTTGGCTACCCCGCCGGAGAGAGAATTTGCAGCATCGCCTCTAATTCTTCGGTGTCAACTTGTGAGAAAAGGAGTTCGAGGCACGGTAGGGCGAAAAACTCGGCGCGCCGATGGTGCGGTTAACGGGACAGATTTTCCCGCGCCGGTTTTGAGCCGTGATTGTGTTTTTCGTCCAAAGCATGTCGCACCTCTCACGGTAAATATACGATTCACGAAACAAAGTCTGATTCGATCAGGATCCGCGCTGAGGACGAATAGGGACGTCTAGGCCGGGCGCGCTGAACGGCTCAAAACCGGCGCGGAGTAGTCTGATGAGCAACAATGTCCTCGGCGCGCCGAGTTTTTCGCGCTACCTGAGATCTTTTTTAGTCCAGTTCGGTGTAGTCCGGTAAAGGGTCCGCGATCCGCTTTCCTCGATCCAAGACGATCCGGTCGGATTGTGGCCGGCTTAGGATCTCGTTCAGGGTGCGTGCCCGGAACAAGATCAGACGGGCTGCGGCCCCTTGAGCAATCGATCCGATATTGGGAACACCGATGATTGAGGCTGGCACGGGGCCGACCATGGCCGGGGTCTGGTCAACCGGATGATCAAGTTGAAAGATTCGGACTCCCTGGCGGAAAATGTCGACCATATCGTGGTTCCCGTAGGGGTACCAGGAATCGCGGCAATTGTCGCCGGCCAGAGCAATGGGGATACCGGCAGCTCTGATTTCGTGGACTAGGGTGACACCACGCCAACGTGGCGTCCTGCCTGGCGTGCGATCTTGTAAATACATCATCGGGGTCGGCAAAGTGACGAAAGCTAGACCTGCTTCAGCGCATAGTTGGATCGTTTCCCGAGCAACATCGTCCGGTTGGAGCGCGAGATTCACACAATGGTCGACCACGACTTTCCCGGTGAACCCGGTCCGGATGACTGCCTTGGCGATATTCGGCAAATGGAAAAGTTCAGGGTCTGACGTTTGATCGGTATGCAGATCGACGTCGAGTCCGCGGTTTCCGGCGATCGCGAAAAATTTATCTAGTAGCCGGTCAATGTCTCCTTTGGCGGTATGAGGGTCAGCGAGAACATCGGTAACTCCGCCTAGGATACCTCCGTTCCGAGCGATGAGGTCGGCAAAATCGACCCCGGCCGGCGTGGAGAACAGGTCTAGTAAAGCCAAACCGGCGGCTTGCAGTTTGATCCGGTCGTTCCACTCGTTCCGTAAGGTCTGAAAAACGTTCCAGCTCTTTTCTGTTGCGTTGCCGCGGTAATCCAGATGAGTACGAATGGCCGAGACACCCTGCACATAAGCGCAGCGCAAGCTAAACTCCATGCGGCGGCTGAGATCTTCGTCTGACCAATTGGCTTGATCGGCTGCATTCAGGATCGCCGCGCGATTGAGCGTGCCGTCGGGTTGCACCCTGGGGATGACCTCGCCTTTGTCGAGGTGAGCATGCATATCGACCAGGGTCGGCCAGACCATGCGACCTTCGAGATCGATGTCGCTTCCCTGGAAGGCGGACTGCGAGGTAGCCGCGGCCAGTTGAACTACGCGGCCGCTTTCGATCCCGATGTCGAGGAGGCAGGAACCGTCAGAGTACGGGGCTGTCCCTTGCACGTCAGCGGGGAGGAAACAGTGCGGAACTCTGGCACGCCGCAGACAGTAGGGGCTTGCGGGGATGGTTACTTCCTCGTGTCTCATGCGTTTAGGGTGGCGGGCTCGGCGACGGTGGAGGGGGTGTCCGGGCCGGCTTAAAGTGGACGGACTGGACTAATTCGACTTGGTGGACACAGTGGATGGTCTAGTTCCGGCCGCAAAATTGGGTGGTGTAACTCTCGGTGTAATCGTGGTTGCCGGTGATTAGGTTTAAGTCGCGCAGAATTTTGTATTCTGCTTCCAGACGCGCCGGATCGAGTTTGCCGATGGTCTCTCCTTTCTCCGTGTAGCCGGAGACAAACTGGCCGGCGATTAGCGTTTTTCGCGAAAAATTGAGGAGATCCTGAGTCATTTCCGGGTTCAGCTTCTTGATTTCTGCATCGGTGGCGCTGGGATCGGTGAGGTATTTCTGCCAGCCTTTGATCGATGCGGTTACGAAAGCTTGCATGGCGGCCGGATCCCGAGCGATGAGCTGGTCCGTGGCGGCGACGACTCGGTAAGGAAAGCAACCTGTATCTTTAATCAAAAGTGTCCGCACGTTGACGTGATGTTGCGCGCAGACGTAGGGCTCGGAGGTGACGAATACCTGCTGGATGTAGTTTTGGTCGGATAGAAACGTGGCGACGCTGAAGGTGAGCGGCACTTCGCGAACGTTCGTGAGATGATATTTTTTGGTGACGTAAAGAAACCAAGCGGTCCCGGGTGCGACCGCTATTGAGCGGCCTTCGAGGTCTGAAAAATCTTTTACCGGCGATTCGGAGTGCACCATTACGCCTTGCGGATCGTGTTGCATGGTTGCCATGACGGAGAGGACCGGCAGCCCCTGCGCGTGGGCCATCATGGCTTGATCGCTCGTTACCAGGCAGAGGTCGGCTCTGCCGGCGAGCATCGTGGCTAGGGTACCCACTTCTGGGCTGGCTGGGAAAAGTTCTACCTCCAGCCCGGCCTCTTTGTAGTAACCGTTGACTGACGCGCAAACATAACCGCCTCTCTCCGCGTCCGGATACCAATCCAGTTGCAGCCGAAGTTTCTTCGGCGACTCAGCTGGCGCGTTGAGGCAGCAGGAAAAAATGAGAGTCGATAAGGCGAGAAAATAGAGCAGCCGATTGTGCCGGATCATCCAGTGAGCAGTAGGCGAACGTTTGCCCCCAATTGAGCAAACCGTATGCCTACTGGTCCGGGATATCGGCGCTAAGCTCTGACCACTGCGAAATCCGATTGCCGTTGGTCTCAACTTTAACCACGTCTGGTGACCAACCCTTCTTGAGAGCTCGCCAAACTTCCGGGAAATCCCGTTTCATCAGTTCAACATCGTGAAGACCGTCAGCGTCGCAGAGCTGTAGTTTTGCCGAGGCCTTGTAGACGCGGGTCGAACCAATGCTCCGGGCCAGTCCGGCAGGTCGATTGGTAACGGCGCGATCGAGTGCCAGATATGAAAACGCCACTGTCCGATGATCGATCTCAAGTTGTTTAGCGAACTCAGCCCATTCCGCACTCATGAAGGTTTCAGCAGGTGGGCGAGTGAAGAAGTGGCACCAGTGCAGGTGATTCTCCGGCGCCAACGTGCCGCAGGGTTGCCGGTGGGTACAGGGTGCAATCACCGGCCAGCCTAATTTTTCTCGCCAGAGCACCAGTCTCTTACTCAGCACCGCGCTACCACCTTCGACCCAGATAAGACTCGACGCACGAGCGACGATCGAAGCGAGCAGTTCTTCCGATTTGTCGTCGAGCTCACCCAGAACATGACTGAGCAGCAGGCAAAACGGCTCGCCTTCGGGTACGCCAGTGCAAACCGAAACCGATGGGAATTTACTGCGCAAAGTTTTGCCGGCATAACGCTCGGCGTGTGGCGACAAATCAGCTAAGTGCGCGCCTTCGAAACTTGGGAAAGCATCGAGGATTTTCCGTGAAGCGATGCCCGAGCCACAGCCCCAATCTAGAAACAGTTTTTCTGGCGGATGCCAATGTTGAGCACGCAACTGAGAAATCACTGCATCCCATCGCCAGCCGATCCGTATAGCCAAGGTTTGATCGTATAGTTCGACGGTCTGCTCCGAATCCCAGTAAGTCTCCCGATTCGGTTGCGCATTTAGGAAAAATTGTCGTAGCTTGCGCAGTTTTTGCCATTGATGGCCGGAAAGATTCATTCCCAGGTCCGATATCGTACAACAAAGACAGGATATTCACCACAAAGGCACGAAGAACCCGAAGTACCGATCCTAAGACTCTTCTGTGTCTGATCTTCGGGTTCTTCGTGCCTTTGTGGTGCAATTTAATTCTTAAGCCAGCAGCAGCGTGCCCAGCCGTTGATTTCCAATTCCGAATCGACGCTGAAAATCGATCGCTCGTTCCACTAGATGGTGACGCGGACCAGGCTTGCCCGTTCTGGATGCCACGATCAGCAAGTTTTTAGCGGTATGCTCGGTTCCGACAAATTCTTGAATCCGGGTTTGATAACCCCACGCTTCCAGGTAAAGGCACCGAAGGGTATCGGTCACGGTCTCGGTCATGCGATCGGCTTGAATGCCATGGCGGAATAGCGGTTCTAAACCGGCCGGAGCGACGATCTGCGGCCTGAGTTCATGCTGGCAACAAGGCGATACGACAATCCAACGGCACTCTTCCTTGATGGCTCGGTAGATAGCGTCATCGGTGGCGGTATCGCAGGCGTGCAACGCGATAAGAATATCGATCGGCTTTACATCGACCTCACTGATCTCGCCCTGGATAAAACGGATCGTGCTATCTCCGAGTTTTTCCGCAATCTCGTTGGCCAACTGTGCCAAAGATTCGCGTTTCTCGATGCCGATCGTCACCGAATGCAAACCGTTTTCTCGCAGGAATTGGTGCAAGGCAAAGGTGAGGTAACCTTTGCCGCAGCCCATATCGACGATGCGCAGGGTGTCACCGGGATTGGTCCCTTTCAGGATCGGGACTAACGCTTGGATGAAGTGATGGACCTGCCGGTATTTATCGCCCATTTGGGGTCGGGGCCGACCGTCGGAATCAATGACCCCAAGCAACTGTAGCGCTTGTTCGTTTTTGAGTAAGCGCAACTTCTCGCGATCATGGGATCGGTTGGTCACGGGCGCGCCCGGTGAATCCTGGGCAAAGAGCCGGGGCTTTCCTCGCCGGCTGAAAGCCAGCTGTTGGCTTCCGCTGCCAGTTACGAATGTGGCTGACCCGCAGCTCGAACCTAACCAACCTGCAATCAAACCGATACCGTCAGTGATCGAATAATTCTTAGTGATGTCCTGATTGGCGGACCGATAGACGAACGACAAATGAGGTCCGGTCTTCAGATCGATCAGCCGGACATACACATGTCGAACCGAGGAAAGCTCATTCTCGAGTTTCCCCAAGGTCAGTTTTTGGAAGGTCTGATCTTCTATCGATGCCCTGATCGCTGTGACCAGCTGTTCGACAGGATCAATCATCCGAAACTACCTCTAAGGGGCACTTAGGAAGCGCTTGTAGGAACGACCGGCCGTAAGCTCGGGTCAAAATCCGGTTGTCTAAAATGACCACGATCCCTTTATCAGAGTTTGCCCGGATCAAACGGCCAACACCTTGGCGCAGCTTAAGGATCGCTTCCGGTAATGAATACTCGGCGAAAGGGTCGCCGCCGTTTGCTTGGATATGTTCCAATTTTGCTTCGATCAAAGGATGATCGGGAACTGCGAATGGCAGCCGGGTAATCGTTACGTTAGACAGCGCTTCACCCGGCACATCGACCCCGGTCCAAAAACTGTCAGTTCCGAAAAGCACTCCGTTGCCGCACTCTTTAAATTCGTTCAGCATGCGTGAACGGGACAGCCCCTGGCCTTGCACGAAGAAAGTGTAGCGCTGGTGCAGCTCGCGTTCCATACGCGTGGCGAGCGAGGACATGGTTCGATAACTGGTGAACAGCACGAACGCTCGTCCTTGAGACAGTTCAAGAAAGTGCCGGATCCAATGTTCAAGCGCATCTTCATAACCTTTGTCACCGGGTTCGGACATCTTCTTGACCGCAAAGATCCGCATCTGCCGCTCGTAATCGAACGGGCTTCCGATTTGGACTGCCTCTACTTCAAATGCACCGACCCGGTTTCGAAAATAGGCGAGATCAGGCTGGCCAACCGACAAGGTAGCGCTGGTCATGACGCAAAGGCGATCTTCGGCAAACAAGAGCCGATTTAAGATTTGAGAGATATCGACCGGCGCGGCGTTGAGCGAAAGAAATTGGCCGCTTTTTCCCGTGCGCTCAACCCAGTAGACATGTTCCTCAGGTTTCTGCTCAAGAAAATCGGTGACGGCGAAACGAATGTCTCGGAGCTTTCGACCCAAATCCTGAAGCTCGTTCTTGAGTATCTCATCCTCGGTCGATCGAACCGATGAAACGACTGCGGCTTGAATTCTGGCCAGGGCGTTTCCGATGGTATCAGGAACCAGGTCCGGAGCTCGTACCCGGAATTCGCGTCCTTTGGCAAAATCGCAACGAGCGTCGATGGACTGAAAGAACCGTTCCACTTGCTCGGCGGTTTCAGTCGTCTCTCGGACGGCGTCACCGTCTCGCAAGACCGTGAACAGTCCCTTGCGCGTCTTCGGATTGTAAAGCCGGTACAGAATTTGGCGCAGCCCGTATTGAGAGATGCCGAGACCTACTTGCTTTGCGGCTACCGCTTCCAGGGTGTGAGCTTCGTCAAATATGACGAAGTCATTGGCGAAAAGGTATCCGCTAGCCCGATTCACCAAATCTCCCACCGCTTCAAGGTATAGGAAAAACAAAGTGTGATTGATGACGATGACATCCGCGGTGAGCAGTTTTTTGCGGGCCTCTTGATAAAAACATCTGCCGTCTCCGCTACAAGTTTTTGGAGTGCACAGATGGGGTTCGCTACAAATTTGGAGCCAGAGTTCTGGGTCGGGTTCCGCGTCCAGCTCGCTTAAAGTGCCTTCCTTAGTGGTGCGAGACCAATCTTTAATCCGCAACAATTCCTCCTGTTGGCTGGATGTGAAAAGATCGCCGCTGTTCTGCATGGCTCGTTCCAAGCGGCTGGGACAGAGATAGTTTTGTCTGCCCTTCATCAGAGTCGCTTCGAACGGCCGATCGATCACTTTTCGCGCGGCCGGGATGTCCTTGTGCAGCAACTGTTCCTGCAGATTGATTGTATGAGTCGACACGATCACTTTTCGGCGGTTTTCAAGGCCGAATAGCAACGAAGGCACAAGATAGGCCAATGATTTTCCCACGCCGGTCCCGGCTTCTACCACCAGGTGGCGGTTTTCTCTCAGCGCTCGAGCGATGGATTCGGCCATCTGCTGCTGCTCGGGCCGATACTCGAATTTGGGCTGCTGAGAGAGAACGCCGGTACGTCCGAACGTTTCCCGGATCGAGCCCTCGAATTCGTTATCAAAATCTTCCCGTAAAGCGATCACGGCTGGCGAATTTAGTCTAAGAGGCAGACCATCGTGTGGAGAGGGGAGGAGTTCAAGGGGTTCGAGGAGTTCGAGGAGTTCAAGGAGTTCAAGGAGTTCAAGGAGTTCAAGGAGTTCAAGGAGTTCAAGGAGTTCAAGGAGTTCAAGATCGGCTGCACCGCAAATTGCAAGAAAAAGCAGCGGTTGTGCCCCGAATGTGGATAAACCTAGACTGTCGGCAGCGGGCTCCTGAACTCCTGCAACTCCTGCAACTCCTTGAACTCCTGCAACTCCTCCTTAAACTACCCCCCGTGTCTTTCGGAATCTTAGATCGCTATCTGCTCAAGAACTTTTTACTGTTCTTTTTCTACTCGATCTTCGGGATCCTGGGCATTTGGTTGGTCTACCAGCTTGGCGTCGAAGGCCCTAGGTTTCTGGACCTGCATCTCTCGCCGCGGGTCATCATGTTTTACTACCTGGAGCAAGTTCCCTACATGTTGGTGCTATGGATGCCGCTGGCGGTCTTACTCGGTCTGCTCTACGTGCTTACCAGGATGTCGCGGCGTAACGAGATTGTGGCGATGCTGGGCGCGGGGCGAAGTGTGCCGAGGGTGTTGATGCCCTTAATCGTCTTCGGAATGGTCCTCACCGGCGTCTGTGGATACCTGAATTACGAGTTGGCGCCCACCGGGTATTACGTGATGAACAACCGGATGGATGAGGTATCCAAGGGACATTCCAAGGTCACGTATTTGGATGGCCACGTTTACGTTAATCGGAGACAGCATCGAATCTGGTTTATCCAATTGCTGGATACGAAGACGCGCGCGGTGAGAGGCCTGGAGATCACTCAGCAGGACGACAACGAGGTCATCCAGTGGATTGCGTACGCCAACTCAGCCGTTCACAACGGGCGCAACTGGATCTTGTACGACGGCAAGGTCTCATACGTTGATGCTGATGGTAATGTCACGGATGAAGAGTTCTTCGACAAAAAGGTAGAGACGGATTGGTCAGAAACGATTTGGCAGTTAGGTAGCTCAGCGCTTAACGGCCGTATGATGACCGTGCCCGAACTTCAGCATTATTTGAAGGTCAATTCGGATTTTCCCACCAGCACGCTGGCTGAATATCGGACCCAGCTTTGGGATCGTTTTGCCGTACCGGTTAATGTGCTGGTGGTCGTGCTCGTCGCTAGCCCGCTTTGTGTGGTTTTCTCTCGGCGCGGCGCGCTTGGGGGCGTCGCTGCCGGCTTGTTTTTGTTTCTAGCGCTTTTCGGCGCCGGCCAGATTTTTGCTGCTTTGGGAGCGGGTTCGCGCGTTTCTCCCCTGGTGGCCGCTTGGACACCCGTAGTTGTGTTCTTCGTGCTGGGGGTCGGCTTGGTATATTTACGCTCTACGAACCGGCCGATTCCGTTTCTGGGGTAGAAGCGGCTGAAGCGTCCTTTTCCCAAAGCCGGGATCGCAGAGCGGACAAGGCGGCAGCCGTTTCGGCCTGCTTCTTACTTGAACCCTCGCCGGAACCGAGCTCGGCGTTGTCCCAGATCACTTTAGCGATAAACAGTTTTTGATGTTCGGGTCCGGTCTGGGAAATAATCTCATAGACCGGGCTTTTGGCAGAGATCGATTGTAAAATCTCCTGGAGCTGGCCCTTAGGATTCACTTCCAACGGCTGTAAGGACAGGTGTTGGATGTCTTCGTGCGCTTCATCGAGTATGAAGCGCCGTACGACCTCGAGATTGCTATCTAGGTACATGGCCCCTACCAGCGCCTCGAACGCGTCCGCTAAGATCGAGGCTCGCTCCCGGCCCCCGCTGGCCTCTTCTCCTCGACCCATCATCAGATACGCGCCCAACCCGATATTCATCGCATGGACCTTGAGACCTTCGCGGGATACGAGCCGAGACCGTAGCTTGGTTAGCTGTCCTTCACTGAAATGCGGGAACAATCGAAAAAGATGGTCGGTAAAGATGAGTTGGAGCACGGCATCGCCGAGAAACTCAAGTCTTTGGTTATCGAAATGATGTCGCTGAGTTTCATGGCCGAGGCTGGGATGAGTAAGCGCTTCGGCTAAAAGCAGCGAGTTTCGGAACTTATATCCGATGCGTTGTTCTAGGGGGTTCATCAACTAAAGCGTAGTCGGACTACCTTGGCTACGGCTTAGGAAATGATGATTGACCAATCGGGGCAAGATCGATTTCAACCTGCAACTTCCTAAAGAATTATCCACTTCTTCTTAACCGATGCGTCTTTTTCAGATTAAACCGGATGGAGTTCATGGGCGGACGGTTTTTGGTAGCCGAACAGGTGCCGCTCTTTGATGAGAGCCGCTACTTTGGCTGGTACGGCGCTCTCCCAACCGATCTCGCCGCGTTGAATCTTAGCCAGGACATCGCGGGAGAAGACATCCATAACCGCGGGATCGAAGCCCACGATAGGAGCAATATAACGGCTTTCCATGAGGTGAGCGTAAAGATTCCTCAAATTAAGCGCGACTTGCAGATTGGTCGCATTGATCCAGACATCTGCAGGTAGTGCCGGTGTGTTGGGGGCCGGCACCGGACAATCAGCCTTTAGACAATAGCGGTCGTAGGCGCTCTTCCTCATAGGATAGACGTAGAGCTTGGTCGACCCCTTGAATAGACGGCCTACGGCTTCGAGGATACCACCCTCGAGACTGTCGTAGTACTTCTCGTTGAAGATCTCCAGCAGGTTATTGATGCCCATCACGACGCCAACCATTTCCTTGGTATAACGCCGCAAATAGGAACTAAGGCGGAAAAACTCAAAGTAATTTGAGATCAGAACATTGTATCCAATGCCCGCGAGAGTATCTACTCTCGCCAGGAAGTCTTCATGGTCAAGATTGCCTGAAGCCAGCAAATTATGCATCGTTAGCTCCATCAAAACCATGACGTCTCTACCCACCACCGCCGGCTCTTGTAAAAACTGAGCGAGCGCGCACTTGAGCATATCATCGTTTACCAGAGTAACCGGGCGGAAACTGCCGCGTTCGATGACGATGGCTTTCTTGTGAAGCACTTCCGATGGTTGCATCACGGCCCCATCCGGATTGAATAAAACGGCATTAGTAAGCCCGTACTCAACCAATTTTAGGCTCATTAACCGATTGTCGACGTTCACAAACAGCGGTCCGCTGAAGGTGATCATGTCGACCTCGATCCGATCCAGGGTGAGGTTATCGGCCAGGGACTGGATAAATTTGTCCTGATCGGTTAGATAATAAAAAGCGCCATAGATCAAATTGATGCCGATGACGCCCAAGGCCTGCTGTTGAAGGACATTTTCTTTGTCCCACATCCGGACGTGCATCACGATATCGCTCGGCGGCGAATTAGGCTCACCCTGAAAACGGATACCCGTCCAGCCGTGACATTCGTTCGTGCCTTTGAAATTTCTGGCCGCCACCGTGTTGGCAAAAACAAAAAACTCCGATTGATCGCCACGTAGGGCTTTCAGCCGTTCCAGCAGCAACTCGTACTCATGTTCGAGCATCAAGCCGAGGCGTTCCCGGGAGACGTAGCGAGCGGACTTGCCATAGATCGCGTCGCTGAATTTCATGTCATACGCGGAGATCGATTTTGCGACTGTGCCAGCGGCTCCCCCCGCTTGGAAAAAGTGGCGTGCGACCTCTTGTCCGGCTCCGATTTCGGCGAACGTCCCATATTTCGGCTCGTCCAGATTAATGGTAAGGGCCTTACGATTTGTCGTGAGAAGTTCAGAAGACATGGCGGCTTTTATCTTAGTCTAGAATGGTACAAACACCATCACAGGATTTTGACGATATTGATACGAAATGGCGAAGCTTATACTGTGAATCTGACTTGCTATTTTTATAGTCGCGCTAAGGGTAACGGAGTTGCGGGTGATTCTTTTTCCTGTCTCAGAACGAAAAGCCAGGGCGTTGCAAAGCAAGATGAATGCCTTGGGTTGCCACGAACGGGATCTCGAAGAGAGTTTCCGCGGAACCTCCATCACAATCCTTCATCGGCCGACCGGTATCAGAGTTCGCTGTAGCCGGGAGAGAAGCCAGGCCCTGAACCGATTTTTTGCGCGGCGCCTGTTGGTCGAAGAGTTGGAGGCCCAGACCCAGAAGAAAACTCGCCACGAAGTGAAGGCGGAGCAGCTTCGCGAAAAGAAAGGGAGAAACAGAAAACCGCGGGTCGACCAGAGTTTATCTCAGTTCCATCTGCGCCCGGACAAGGCGGCAACCGTGTCCCCGGCTATAGAGACTCTGCTAAAACAGTGGGAGGCCAGTAACGCCTCCGGCCGACAAAGTTGAAGGGGGAGGCGGCGAAGTAGGGGAGAGCCACTTAATCGGGACGGACTGCCCCCCTACACGGGCGCACTTTTTAGCGCCTCGGCTTGTCGGAGAGCCGGTGACAATTTTGCGACTTTCTGCCGCATTATTTTTCCCGCTTTGAACTTCACCGTCGCGCGAGGGGGGATCTTGAAGCTACTTCCCGGCTGATTCGGGTTTCTCCCTACCCGTTCCTTCGTCAGTCGTACTTCGAATATCCCAAAGTTTCTTAACTCTACATCCTCGCCTCCGGCTAAGCTGTCTGTGATCAAGTCTAACGTGCGTTGCACGACGTCGAAAACCTGATGTTGGACTAAGCCTGTATCGTTACTGATTCTTACAACGATCTCCCGTTTCGTTAGGTTTGACATTTGAACTCCTTTCGATCGTTCTACTATCCTGGCATTATCGGTCTTCTAGCAACCGTCAGTCCCAGAGGCTGAACTCCTTTAACTCCAGACTGAATTATCGAAACTATCTACAAGAAAGGGAGTGAGGCAAGGGATTATCGCATTACATTCGTATCATTCGAAGAAATCAAAACCCCTGGAACCCTTGTATTTAAGAGGACCGGCGCGGTTTGCGGTGGGTCGAGGAGAATTTATTTGGCACGGGTCTTGCATTTCACAAGGTTGGTTCGCGGGCAACTTGTAACCGTAATCGTTCCCCGAGAGCGCGAGGCGCGGCCTCCTCGGTAGCGGCGACTGTCCATGAGGCTAATGGTGTGCTTTAAATCCATCGTGTTACCGAAGCGATAGATGTGCCTAGACTTAACGCGCAGTCGCCATTGAAGCTCGGATGGCGACTGCGCGTTGTGTCTAGGCACACCCGTCGCTTCGAGACAACGGTTACGTTGGGCACATCATTTGGCCTCATGGACAGTCGCCTCTACCGGGTGCTCCTCGCGCCTCCTCTTAGGTTGACGCGCATGGGCAGCTGCCGGACCGCTACCGGCTGTGAGCGTTCTCAAGGACCAGGACAAGTACGAAGCCCCTGCCACCAATCCATTCTCAACTCTAACTCATCACTTCAGAAGCAGTCCGGAAATGCATCTTCGCGACTTGGCGTAAACCTTCCTCTCCGAACTTGGCCACGAGCTCTCTGGCGGCGGTTTTGACCCCGGCGGAGACTCCCTTTGGCAAGGCGATTCTCAACTCCTTGCCTTTGCGGTCTAACCAGCGAACAAACTTTTCCCGAGCGAGAATGGAAGCGCCTGCAACGGCAATGTCCGCTTCCGCCTTAGTGCGTTGTTCCACATTGATCTTCTGGCCGGCGGACAACAAGGCGCGTTGTACCACCCGCTCGTTCGCAAATTTATCGGATAGCGCCCGAGGGCAGTCCGGTCGTTCCGCTAAGAGGTTTTCAATCACCCTAGCGTGACCCCAGCCGAGCAGATCGTTCAAATTATTAAAACGCTCATACAGTTCGTTATATTTTTCAGGTCCAATTAGCACTACGTTTGTGCTGATACCCGCAGTGCCGCGGATCAAGTCGGCCAGCTGCATGATTCGTTGGTCCGACGAGATTCGTTTGCTGTCCATAACGCCGGCATCAAGTAATTGCCGCGCAATTTGGCGATCAACAAAAACGCCGGCTATCACCAGCGGACCGAAGAAATCCCCTTTTCCGCTCTCGTCGATCCCGAAATGAGGCTCGAACATCGCGGGTTGCAAAACTTCTTCGTACCCGATCCGAGCCTCCCCGGTGATCTTCGGCTCAAGCTCGAATTTAACGAAATTCTCAGTTTCTTTTCCTTGAATCACGACTTTGGGGCCCTTCTCGTACACCGCGATGGAGAGTTTGCCTTTCTGAGCGAAAAAGAGCATGTATGGGCGGCTGATGAATTCGAAGGCCTGCCCCGCCAATAGCTCTCGTAGTTTCTCGGCTTGCGCAGCGGTCAAAGGCAACGTAAACGAAGTCACCCGCTGAGCATGAATCAGGTTGAGCTGCAAAGCACGAGGTTTCGCGCCGCCTTGATTGCTTGGTATCGGCTTCACGGCCGGTTGCTCCCTTGGAGGACAAACGCGGATCCCTATCGCATCCTGGTTTCGGAAATGATGCTGCAGCAAACTCAGGTGATTACGGTTCTTCGTTATTACGATCGCTGGTTCGAATTGTTTCCGACTCTGGAGTCGTTAGCGCAAGCGGATGAAGCTGATGTCCTGCATGCATGGCAAGGACTGGGATACTATTCCCGGGCGCGGCACCTGCATCAGTGCGCTCGCTGGGTTGTTAAGCACTGCGGCGGCAAACTGCCTCGTGACGTAAAAGCTCTCATGGAATTGCCCGGTCTCGGCCGTTACACGGCGGGGGCGGTTGCCAGTTTCGCTTTCAATCTACCGGCTCCGATTCTGGATGCGAATGTAACCCGAGTTTTGGCTCGCCTGATCAACCTCGAAACCCCGATCGATCGTGAGCCAGGTAAAAGTACGCTTTGGGAACTGGCGGAGCGATTGGTTAGGGGCCCGGAACCTGGGAAATTCAACTCGGCCCTGATGGAGCTAGGCGCACTGATCTGTACTCCGCGGGTCCCGGCCTGTGAACGCTGCCCGGCTCGCCCTTATTGCCGGGCTTCAAGACCAGAGAGTATTCCTCGCAAGAGCAGCAGAGCCGAAGTTGTGCAGCGACAAGAAAATTATAGGTGGATTCGTCGCGGAGATCAGGTCCTGCTCAGAAAATGTGCCGGCCCGCGATGGAAAGGGATGTGGACTTTGCCGTTAGCTGACGAGGTGGAAAGCGACGAGATCCCCATGTTGGAGATGCGCCACTCGGTAACCCGGTTCGCCATTCATCTGAAAGTTTTCTGCGGGCGTGTGCCTGCAGCGTTAGCGCCCGGTAACAGTTATCACCGGATTAAAGATCTTCCCGATCTGCCCATGCCCACCCCTCATCGGCGCAGCGTGGATGCGTTGTTGAACGCGCGGTAGCGTGACCGAAGCCCAAGGTTCGTAGGGCGAGGCTCCGGAATGGCTACTGGTATGCGCAAGGCCGGTGACAAGTAGCGACAAAATCATGGGCTGCGCTGAGTCACTGCCGAGCCGTGGCTCATGGCTATGCAGCAGAACCGGCTTTGCGATTGGTCGAGCGCTTTTGGGGGTGCACACCCTGGGGCCGCGGCTCGGCAGCGTGTCGGCCCTGTTCACGGTATCCTAGAAATCCATCCCAAACCTCGTGACTATTAATGGGCCATTCCGGAGCCTCGCCCCACCAACCTTGGGCTCCTTTCGCCCATTCGCCGTTTCGCCCATTCGCCGTTTCGCACTTGATTCCCGGCCCTAAGCGGGCCGACATTCGACGATCTTATTCGCGGCGGCGACCTAAACGCGCGTCGCTGCATCACGTAACATGCAACCGAACGTACAGATTGAAACCAGCCAGCTGCCGGATGAACAAGGGCGCTTCGGAGCTTTCGGCGGCGTTTTTGTGCCAGAAACCTTGATGCCCGCAATCGGGCAACTTCGGGAAGAATATGCCCGGGCTAAGGCAGATCCTCAGTTTCGGTGGCAGTTAGAGGAGTTGTTACGCACTTTCTGTGGCCGGCCTACCCCGCTTTATTTTGCGGAGCGATTAACCCAAACATTGGGCGGTCCACGTATCTATTTTAAGCGCGAAGATCTGCTGCATACGGGAGCGCACAAGATCAATAACGCGGTCGGACAGGGCCTTTTGGCGGTTAGAATGGGCAAAAAACGCCTCATCGCCGAAACCGGAGCCGGCCAACACGGTGTAGCCACCGCCACCGTTGCAGCCCGATTCGGTCTGGAATGCGTCGTTTACATGGGGGAGACCGACATGAAACGACAAGCCTTGAACGTGGCGCGAATGGAGTTTCTGGGAGCTAAAGTGGTTCCGGTCACCGTCGGGCAAGCCACGTTAAAAGAGGCAATCAACGAAGCCATGCGCGATTGGGTAACAAATGTGCGCACCACTCATTATCTCTTGGGCACTGTTTACGGACCGCATCCTTATCCAATGATGGTACGAGATTTCCATCGAGTGATCGGGGAAGAAACGCGCCGGCAAATTCTTGCGGTTGAAGAAAAGCTTCCGGACCTACTGGTCGCTTGTGTAGGCGGAGGCAGCAACGCGATCGGTTTATTCTACGCCTTTCTAGAGGATGAAAACGTCGCTATGGTCGGGGTTGAGGCAGGTGGAACCGCGATTTTACCTGGGCAACATGCAGCCCGGTTTCAGGGTGGACGGCTGGGGGTGCTGCAAGGCACTAAGACGTACCTGCTCTCCGACGAAGACGGCCAGATCCAGCTTACGCATTCAATCTCGGCGGGCCTCGACTATGCTGCGGTAGGGCCTGAGCATAGCTATCTCCATGATAGCGGCCGTGTCCGCTACGATTATGCTTTGGACGATGAGGTGCTAGAAGCGTTCCAACTCGTGGCGAAGACCGAAGGCATTTTGCCTGCTCTCGAATCGACGCACGCGCTGGCTTATGTCATCAAGCACGCCCATGAAATGCCGCAAAACCAAGTTGTGGTGGTCAATCTGTCGGGACGAGGGGACAAGGATGTTGATCAACTTGCTCGGCGGTTACCTCGCCTGACTTGATCTCGTGATTCGTATTCCTCGCGAAGTCCCTATTATGGTTCTCCCGAATGTGGTTTTATTTCCGCATTCGCTGCTTCCGCTCCACATTTTTGAGAACCGATATCGGCAGATGTTAAGCCATTGCTTGACCGGTGAACGCATGTTCTCCGTGGCGGCGACCAGAGCCGGGATACGGGAACCGACAGGGGTCGGAGATTTGCGTTCGGTTGCCGGGATAGGGTTAATCCGCGCTTGTGTCGGTAATGACAACGGCACTTCCAATCTGGTTCTGCAAGGTTTGGCCCGGGTTAGAATCGTCGACTGGACCCAAGAGGACCCCTTTCGGATTGCTGAGATCGAGTTAATCGAATCCCGAATGGGGAACGCGATCGAAGCCGACGCCTTAAGCGAGAAAGTTAAGGAGCTTTGTGTCCGGATCCAACAGCTAGGGCTGCCGTTGCCGGCGAACCTGCTGGAACAGATGCATCAAATCGATAACCCGGAGGTCCTGGCTGACGTGGTGGGAGCTGCTTTTGTTAACGAGTTGGCGCAGAGACAGCAGCTTCTGGAATCCCAGGACGTCTCCGAGCGCTTGCGGCTTCTGATTCAGATCCTGCGGGCTCAGGCGGGATGACCAACGCCGTGATCGCCGGGGATCGCCGGGAACGAGCGTGAACAGCCGCACGGCCAATCGTCCTCGTTCTCGTCGTCGTCCTCGTCCTCGAGAATTTCGTGCTACCCAGGACGAGGCACATCAAAAACCCTGGCTGATCGATTATCCAGTTTCCAAACCTGAGGATGCGATGTGCAAGGGTGGCTTTAAGCGTGCAGCCCAAAAACTTTCGAGGACGAGGACGACGACGAGGACGAGAACGATTGCCGCTGGGCGCTGTTCGCGCTCGTTCCTGGCACTGACGGCGTTGTTAACGAAAGGGGTTGTCAATTTTCGACGAATGAATTAATCCTGAAACCGCGTCTATGATCCGTCACCTTTACCTCGCGTGTCTGGTTCCGATCAGCATAGCGCTACTTTCGTGCGGCGAATCGACCCCCCAGCCCGCAAAGGGCAAGTACGGCTACCTGCCTACTCCGACGCCGAAGCCTGCGGCACCGACGCCAACGCCGGTTCCGATCCCGGTTCCTACCCCGACCCCGGCACCGGAAGTCAGCAATATGCCCAACCCTGCGGGATCCCCAAATGCGCCGGAAAATTATCCGTACGCTACCAAAGTCCCGGGGAAGCCTGGTCGTGTTTATAGCCCCTATGCGCCCAATGCTGGAGAAGTTGATGTCGAGGGATATCCTCCTGGAGCAGAAGTGAAAGATCCGTACACCGGCAAGATTTTCTTAGTGCCGTAGGAAATCGGAACAAAAGCTCTTAGTGAAAAGGACGCGCTACCGCGCGTCCTTTTTTCTTGTTTACCGGGACGTACCGGCGGAAAGGCTATTAATGGGTAACGTGAATTTGGGGGTGGTCGGAACCGGCCTGATTGGTGGATCGATTGCGCTAGCTGGAAGTCGAGCCGGGTACGAGGTCACTTTCTACGAGCCCGCCAGCTGTCCCGTTGAAACCGTCCTCAGTGGTGCAGTGCGGGCCACCAGTCTCGATGAGCTGGCGAGCTCCAGTGATCTAATCTTTATCGCTACGCCGGTTTCTACGATAGCGGCCGTGGCCGATCGTTTGGCGCCGTTCGTAAGACCGACCGCGATTGTATCCGACGTTGCCAGTGTCAAAGGCCCGGTTTTCGGGCGTCTTTCTGAAATCTTTGACGGCCGCTGCTTCTATGTACCGAGCCATCCAATGGCCGGCTCCGAGAAATCCGGTCTGGAAGCTGCCCGGGTAAACCTGTTTGAGAATGCGGTCGCTATCATTTCTCCGGATCGTTGCCGGGATAAGGGGGTGCTGGAACGCTTGGCCCACTTCTGGCGAGAAGCTGGCAGCATTCCGTTGTTTGTTGATGTCCTAACCCACGATCGGTTGGTAGCGGCGGTGAGCCATTTGCCGCACCTGGTAGCGGCAATTCTGATGATGCACGCTGCGGAATTTGCCTCCGAAGGCCTCAGCTTCGTCGGGAACGGTTTTCGGGATTCTACCCGGATCGCGGCCGGTTCACCAGAGCTTTGGACAGAGATCCTTCTTGCTAATCGGACCGATCTGCTTACCAATTTGTATCGCTTCCGAGACGCGCTCAACGAGACCGCTCGAGTCTTGGAAGCAAATGATGCGAAAAGCTTGCAAGCTTTTCTAGATGCGGCGAAGAGAAGCCGCGACAGATTAGCTGGCTAAAACAAATTATGGCCGAATTACGTGTTGCTCGGGCTCCGCATATTGAATCGGAGATTGTAGTACCAGGAGACAAAAGTATCTCCCATCGAGCCGTTATTCTGGCTGCGCTGTCGAACGGAAGCTGCACGATCCAGGGGTTTCTGCCGAGTCAGGATTGTCTATGCACAGTGGAGGCGATGCGAATGCTCGGCATCGCGATCGACCAAACCGATGATACCACCTTGGTTATTCATGGCCAGAGAGGCCATTTCCGGGCTCCAACCGGACCTATTGATTGCGGAAATTCAGGCACTCTGATGCGACTGCTCTGTGGGCTCCTAGCTAGCCAGCCATTCGAGTCTGAACTGATCGGGGATTCTTCTTTGTCTTCTCGTCCAATGAATCGGGTGATCGAGCCGCTAGCCAAGATGGGCGCGGTAATTGAAGCCACAGGGCCCAATGGTACGGCTCCTCTGAAAATCAAAGGCCACAAACTCGAGCCTATCCGGTATGAGCTTCCTGTTTCCAGTGCCCAAGTGAAGAGTGCGATTCTGTTGGCCGGACTGCAAGCCCCCGGGAAAACCTCGGTGGTCGAACCGGCCCAGCTGCGTGATCACACCGAGCGAATGATGGATTATTTTCTAATCAAGACGACCCGAGAGGCGATTAATTCCGGCTACTCGGTCTCGATCTATGGAGAGCAGGTGGCCGAATCTCGTGACTTCATCGTTCCTGGCGATATTTCTAGCGCTGCCTTTTGGTTAGTGGCTGCCGCCGCTCAGGAAGGATCGAATCTGTTGATTCGAGACGTAGGCTTAAACGAAACGCGTACCGGAATTTTATCGGTTTTGCTCAGGATGGGGGCTCACGCTCGAGAAGTTGTACAGGATACCGATCACGGTGAACCCCGCGGCGAAATCCGTATCGAAGGGACTCGTCTGCACGGTACGGTTATCGCAGGCCATGAGATTCCAAACGTTATCGATGAAATTCCGATCTTGGCGGTTGCCGCGGCGTTAGCTCAAGGGAAGACGCTGATCCGGGATGCACACGAACTCCGAGTAAAAGAGACAGACCGGTTAGCCGCGATTGCCGCAAATCTGACGGCTATGGGCGTGGACGTGGTAGAATTCCAAGACGGCCTGGAAATTAATGGAGGAGCTCCTCTAATGAACGGGCGCTTAAAAAGCTTTGGCGATCACCGCATCGCTATGGCTTTTGCTGTGGCTGGCCTCTTCGCCGACGGCGAAACCGTTATCGAAGATGCCGAATGCATCCACACATCTTATCCCGGGTTCGAAAATCACTTGAACGATTTGCTTTTTCCTAATGATGATAGAACCACGCCCGTCATCAACCCGGCCGGAGCGCTAGACAAACATTGAATGAGAAATCAGCATTCGCTGTCATCGCGATCGATGGCCCAGCCGCATCCGGTAAAAGCACAGTCGCCCGGCAACTTGCTCGCTCACTGGGCTTCTCTTTCGTAAACAGCGGCGCCATGTACCGAGCGGTGGCTTGGCTGGCGCATGTTCACAAGCTAAACCCTAGCGATAACGCGGCGGTAGCAAAACAGTTAGCCGCGGGCGCGTTCCAATTTGGGATTTCCGAGAAAGAATCGTTCGTCTTAGTCGACGGCGAAGATCCGGAAAAACATTTGAAAGAGGAAGTGGTTAACCGAACCGTTTCCGCCATCTCCGCCATCCCGGAAGTCAGAGCCTTCTTATTGCCGCACTTAAGAGGATTTGCCGGATTGGATAATATCGTGATGGAAGGTCGCGACATTGGTTCGACCGTGTTTCCGGAAACAGCTTTCAAGTTTTATATTGATGCTGCGCCTGAGGTCAGGGCCCGGCGGCGTGCAGCCCAAGGCCTGAAAGATAATCTGGCTCATCGGGATCGAGCCGATTCTTCGCGCCGTTCATCACCGCTGGTGATCGCGGACGATGCCGAGGTCATCGACAGCTCCAGTCTTTCGATTGACGGGGTAGTCGACGAAGCGTTGCGAAGATTAAGGCAAAAAGGGTTAGCCGGGTTTTCGGAAACCAAGCGATGACCCCGATTTACCGGATTGGCCATACTCTTTGTACAGTTGTCGCGGAACTCGCGTTTCGGTTGAAGATCTACGGGCGTGAAAATCTAATCGAAGACGGTCCTGCGATTTACGCTTCGAACCACGCCAGTTATCTCGATCCGCCTTTGGTGGGGGTTGCCTGTCGCAAAGAGGTCTTCTACTTGGCTCGCAAAACCCTGTTCGAAAAGCCGGTATTAGGCCCCTTGCTCCGCAGAATCAACTGTATCCCCGTCGATCGGGATCGAGGCGATGTAGCCGCTGTCAGAACCCTTTTGCGGCTGCTAAAGGAAGGAAAACGGGTGGTGGTTTTCCCTGAAGGAACCCGGAGTAAGGACGGCAACCTGCAACCGGCCAGGGCCGGGTTGGGGCTGATCATAGCGAAATCCGTGGCGCCCGTCGTTCCGGTGCGCGTTTTTGGATCGTACGCAGCGTTGCCTCGATCCGGCGGCATTCATTTTGTGCCGATCACACTGGTTGTTGGTAAGCCAATCTTTTTTACCAAAGAAGACCTGGGTACCGACGAGCGCTTGGCGTACCAAGCGTTGAGTGACCGCGTGATGGCAGCCATCGCCGCTCTGGAGAAGCCATAGCGCGCATTGCCCGCAAATGTCTAAGCATTTGCGGGCGATGCGCGCTTAATGATTGGCAGTCGCCCGTCTCTGAATGGTGATGCGTTTGATGCGAGCATCGTCAGTGGGGCTGAAGCTCATCAGCTCGGGATCGTCCTTGAGGGTATTGTGAACGATCCGCCGATCGTACGAATTCATTGGTTCGAGTTTAACTGGGCGGCCAGTCAGTCGAACCGTCTCCGCGATCTGCCGTATCCGCTGGCGAAGCTTATCGTCTCGCATTGCCCGCCAGTGGCTAATGTCGACTTGCACCCGCGGCGCATTCCTGTCTGCCGACTGTAAGATCCGGTTGAGTAAAAACTGCAGGTCTTCCAGGGTCTCACCATTGGGGCCGATCAAGGCCTCTCCTTCGGCAGTGAAAACTTGAAGCTGTACCCCGGTCTCGGTCTCGACTTCCTGTATCTCTGCCACGAAACCGAGATGACCTAACATGGTGTCTAGGATCTCTTTAGCGTCCATAGCGGGATCACGGGAACCCCTTAATTAACGGTAACTCTTCTTTTTCGCAACTGCCTGGGCTTTGACCGGCTTGGGCAAGTCCGGCGCGGTCTGCTTCATGGTGAGGTAGGTCTGCGCGATAGTGAACAGGTTCGAAGCGGTGTAGTAGAGCGACAAGGCCGCAGCAAAAGGATAGCAGATAAATAGGAAAACGATGGGCATGATCAACAAGATGCGCTGCTGCGAGGCATCCCCTGTCTTGGGGGTAATCTGGAGTTGCCAGACCTGCGTCGCTGCCGATACCAGAGGAATGATGTTGATCGGGAAACCCAGAATGTGAGCAATAGTATCAGGCTGAGATAAGTCTTTAACCCACAGGAAAGAGCTATCTCTTAACTCAACCGCCGATCCTAGCATCGCGTAGAAAGCAAAAAAGATCGGGATCTGGATGAACATCGGCAAGCAACCGGTGAGAGGATTGATGTTGTACTCCTTGTACAACTTCATCATCTCCTGATTCATTCGCTGCTGATCATCCTTGTACTTGACCTTGAGCTCGTTAACCTGCGGCGACAGTTTGGCCATCTTCCGCATGCTCTTCATGGAAGTATTCTGGATCGGCCAAACCAGGCCCCGGACGATCACCGTCATGAGAATGATCGCTATACCGTAGCTCCCCACGAACGCGTGGATCGTGTTCATCATGATCAGGAGCCACTTACTGAGAAACCCGAATGGCGGACCAAAATTCAGTACGTCACCGAAATCGTCTCCTAGCTTTGACAGGCGGCCGTATTCCTTGGGTCCGGCGTAAACGACCAATTCCTTACTCTTAGTCTCGCCGGGTTGAAGGTTGAAGCCGGGAAATCCAAGCGCGCCTTGGATGCTAAAAGACATCCTCTGGTTGGGATCGTTGGAAAGGGGATCACGTTTTGCCCAAACTTGAGCAGCGCTTTTGTCTTTCGATTGCAGGATAATCGCGAAGTATTGGTCAGCGACGGCCCCCCAAGAAATTTGGTTGCCGGTGTCAGAATACATATCCTTGGCAGGCGACGACTCTGGCAGGAAGCCCATGCCTAGCAGGTGTCCTGGATTGAACCAATCCACCGTGATCTGCTGATACTTGCTTTCCCGGTCCCAACCGAAGGCTGTATAAGTCGAGCGATCGGTGGCGTGCATCGGCTGAGCTGTGCCGGCATTCACAAAGAAACCAGGCACGTCCTGAGCGGCGCTGCCGGTATTCTTGAATTCGATGGTCAATTTAAACTGAAACGGATCTTGGACCCCGGCCGATTTCCCAACCGTGTAGGTTTTCGTTACCTGGATATCGTTGCCGAAGTCCTTGGTTAGGGAGACCGAGCTATTCGCTTGATCGTCAGCCAGCGTATATCCGGAGTCCCGCCAATCGTTTGGACTTCTAGAGATTGCGCCGATTGCCGGGGCGCGATCGTTGCTCAGGATTACCGGATGGTCGTCCTCAGCCTTGTATTGCAGCAGTTCGACCTGCGTTAATCCCCCTCGCAAATTGGAAAAATCCATTTTCGCGACGTCGCTCTTCAAGCTGGTGTTCTGTTCAGGAACCTCAGGTTGACCCGGGGTTGGGGACGGCTGTGCCGTTGCCGCCAGCGGTGTAGTCTCCGGCGTGGCGGAAGGTTGGGCAGGAGTAAGCGGCTGATTGGCGTAAGCCGCGGCTCGAACTTTAGCCGCTTCTTGCTGCTGCCAGAAAATTGTCAGGACTAAGCCGATGACGGCTAAAGGAACCACAATCCAAGTAAGGCGATCGCGGGGCATGCTATTAATTAGAAGGTTTTGACTGTCGGGCAGGGACGGGATCGTAACCGGATCCTCCCCAGGGATGACAACGCAGGATACGCTTGGCTCCGAGCCAGAAGCCGATTAACACACCGTGAGCTTCGACTGCCTGGACAAAGTATTCCGAGCAGGTCGGTACGAACCTGCAGCCGGAGCCTGGGCCGCCGGTCAGGGCTGCCAGAAAAGGAGAAAGCGTTAACTTGTAGATCTTCAATAAGAACCTTAATACGGGCACCATGAGCGACTTCCTCCAGCGAGTCCAATGACCAGGTGGCCATGCTAAGACCGCGCTAAAATAGAAGCGCGCTCGGCTAACCGCAACCAATCTCGCTCCAGCTCCCGGAAGGTCGCAGTGGCCGCAGACGGGCGGGCAACCGTCACCAACCAAACGCCTGATACTAAGTCAAATTGATGCAATCTAAAAACCTCTCTAATCCGTCTTCTTATCCGGTTGCGGACAACGGCCATCCCAACCTTTCGCGTGGTCACGATCCCCACTCGGGCGCGTGGCGCTTCCGGGTGCACTAGGACACCGAGCACCAGGTGCCGGCCGGTCCAGGACTTTCCCGCTTGTTTAACCAGTTTGAACTCTGTCGCCCGAGAGAGTCGAGAAGCTCGGGGAAATCGATAACGTTCCCGCTTCTCATCAGGCATAACTTGTCGCGCACTTGGCGGAGGCGGAGTTATCTCAAGCTTGGGTGTGCCGAGCGTAATGGAGGTCAGTGCCGACCGGGAGCAGCCGTTTCCGGCCTTTTTGGCGGCGCCGGGCCAGCGTCGCACGGCCGCCCTTTGTCTTCATCCGAGCCCGAAAACCATGCTGACGCTTCCGGGTGCGCTTGGAAGGTTGGTAAGTTCTTTTCATAAAAGCGGATCCTGGATCGTCGCGAGTCGGGAAGGATAATCAGCGAGGGTCGGATGTCAATAAAAGGGTTCACAGTTCACGGTTCGCGGTTCACAGTTTGTGGTTTCTGGTCTATTGGACAATCGGACGAAAGAACTGCGAACCGTGAACCGTCAACTGCGAACCGTGAACCCTTCCTCCGTCATCGAACAGATTAAACAAGGGGGAACACAACTGATCAGTGAACAGGAGTTGCTCCAAAAATTGGCCGAAGATCGGCCGTTGAGAGTAAAACTCGGGGTCGATCCGACCGCTCCCGATCTGCATTTGGGGCATTCAGTGGCGCTAGCGAAGATGCGCCAATTTCAAGACTTCGGTCATCAGGGGGTCCTCATAATTGGAGATTTTACCAGTATGGTAGGGGACCCGACCGGGCGATCTACGACTCGCCCGGTGCTCACTTCCGAGCAAGTCGCGGCCAACGCCGAGACTTACCGGAGCCAAGCCTTCAAGATTTTGGATCCTGACCGGACGGAGACCGTCTGGAACGCCGACTGGCTCGGTAAGCTGACGTACATCGATGTGATCCGGCTCAATAGCCGGGTGACATTGCAACAAATGCTGCAACGGGAAGATTTTCGCCGCCGGATCGAGGAAGGGACTCCGGTTTTTCTACACGAGCTCCAATACCCCGTCCTTCAAGGTTGGGACTCGGTGGTGATCCGAGCCGACGTAGAGCTCGGTGGAACCGAACAACTGTTCAACATCATGGTAGGCCGATCGTTGCAGAAAGAGCACGGACAACCGCAGCAAGTCGCTTGTTTATTGCCAATCCTTGAAGGGCTCGATGGAGTCCAAAAAATGAGCAAGAGCCTGGGGAACTACATCGGGCTCACCGAATCCGCAGAAGCGATGTTTGGCAAAGTAATGAGCGTCTCGGACGAATTGATGGCTCGCTACTATCAGGTGTTGTTCAACGAACCCGGACCCGGCGGTCATCCGATGGAAGCAAAGAAAGCTTTGGCGTCTCGGATCGTGACTCGTTACCACGACGCCGCGGCCGCGAAAACGGCCTTGGAGGAATTCGAACGCCGGTTCGGCAAACGCGACCTGGAGTCTGCTAGCTTACCCGAGGTTCCAGTAAGCTCCCTGGGGAATGATCTGGTTTCTGCAATCGTCACCGCCTATGCGGCCGCGTTTAATCTGACTCGCTCCCGGAGCGATGTCCGCCGTCTCATCGAACAAGGCAGCGTCCAGTGGCGCGGCGAAAAGCTGACTAACCCGAAAGAATGCCCAACATTCCAGGCCGGCGAAGTCCTCAAGCTAGACAAGACCCGGGCCGTGCGGTTGGTGTAGCGGAAAGTGGACGGGGTGGATCAAGTGGACTCAGTGGACAAAGCGGAGGCGTCCACTCAGTCCACCACGTCTACTTCGTCCACTCGAGAGTCCATCCCGTTCACGGCGTTTCCGCTCGTTTCTCTTTCTCGCTCGTTTCCTTAAGAAGTTCTTCGACCGATCTTCGTTTCCTGAGCCGCAGCCAGTTGTTCCAGGTTTTCCGGAAACTGTCCCGGATCGAGAGGTAGTTTTGGCTCAGATCATTCTCTTTGCCTATTTGTTCTAAGATACCGGCTACGGAGAAATTCTCGGTCCGGAACGTCGTAAATGCGGTGCCGATGGCGGCGTAATGATGAGCGTCACTGGCGGCGGTCATGGGTAGCCCGCGTCGAACCGCATAATCATATGCCATTTGATTGTACCGCTTTAAGGTGGTGGCTGCGTTGAAGACCTCGATAGCATCGATCGGGAGGGTATTAAGAACGTTCTCCCGAATTCCCGCCCGGAATAGGTCATACGGGTGAGGTGGGATGGCTACGCCACCGGCCTTATGAATCAGATGGCAAACCTCCAAAGCGGGACGCCCTTTCAGGTCGGGAAGGACGGCGCCGATACAGAGTAAATGGCCTTCGGCCGTGGTGACCTCGACCCCCGGGACAATCAGAAAGTCGTTTACGGGCAAACCGTCCGGGCGCATCAGTCCCCGGTCGGTCAAGTACTTCACCGCGTCGCAGGTATTGTGGTCGGTAATCGCAAATCCACTCAACCCTTTAGCGCGAGCGGCTTCAATCAGTTGCTCAGGACTACTGACGCCGTCCCCGGAAAAAAACGAGTGGCAATGAAGGTCGATCTTCAGAGGCATGCGGCGATTAAGTAAGCTGGAAACCAAAACTGTGCTACACCTAACAGATGGTGCAAGCGCAAGGAACACCAGGTCAATTAAACGCGCTCAAATCGGCCCGCGGCTCTTCCGTTGCTTTTAAGGAATGGGCACTCGTCTGCGCTTCAATGCTTCGCGGCGAGACCAGCCTCATTTTCCGCAAAGGAGGTATTGCCGAAGGGCGCGAGGGATTCCGGTTCCAGCACGAACGTTTTTTTGTTTTTCCCACTTTTTTTCATGAACAGGCCGATCGTCTGCGGATTGATGTCCCGCTGGTTGAACCGGAGCCAAGCGTTGTCAGTTTTTCTGCTTATGTCCATGTGGAGTTCACGCGTTGGATCGAAGACTTGAGCCTGTTGCAATCACTCTCTGGTCTTCACATCCTGAAGCCGGAGGTATTGGAGCAGCGATTTGCCTATAATGATCCCAAGGGGCTTCACTTAGCGATCATCCGGGTATTTCGGGTCACGCCCGTGTGGAGTCTGCCTCTTCAGAAATCCTTTGGCGGTTGCCGGTCCTGGGTGGAGCTACCGGAAGCGCCAGAGCTATCCTTCGACCCAGTAATTACGGACGACGAACATTCTGTGCGCCGGGAACGAGTTCTGGCGGCGCTTGGTTAGGGCAGGCACCCTAACTTGGTGGAGTCTCCCGAACGGTCTATCTCTGGTAGGGCGAGGCTCCCGAAGAACCTTCCGATTCGGCCGGAGCGGCTGGTGAGCTTGGTCGAAAGATCTCCGTATGTCTGAAAGTGGGCCGAGCCGAGGTCTAACGCTAGGCCACGGCTCGGCGCGTCTTTAGGCCTATCAAGACGGTTCGGCGAGAAGCTCACGAGCGGCTCCGGCCGAATGGCAACGTCGTTCGGGAGCCTCGCCCCACCAAGTTAGGGGGCAACCCCACCAATCACCAATGACGTTCCCCGTCACATTTCGACGAGCTGGATCCGATTCATCGTCGAAGACAGCCGATTCTGGACGCGCTTAATCTCCGGCGAACTGGCGTACTTGCTCAGATCGCTTTTTAAGGTATCGAACGTGGGCTTAGATCCTTCGATCTTTTTCTTAAGGTCGGTCATGAAGTCTTGGATGTTCTTCTTCGCCTCGGCGTCGTTGTCCATGCTCTTGAGAACATCGGAGCCTTGATATTTTTCCCGCACTTCATTGTACTCATCGACGAACCGATTGGCGTCGTCGCAAAACTTATCGGCTGCCTTCACCACATCCCCGTCGCTGCCGGCATTCTTTATGCCATTCGCTAGATCCTGCATGGCGCTTAAGTAGATGTCCCAAGGCTTTTTGTATGCGTCTAAAGCGGCTTTCTGGTCTGCGTCTAGAGCGTACCCAAGTCGTGGCATCATTAGAAGTACCAGACAGGTCGAAAGAACAAACTTGAGAAGACTTTGCATAAACAATAGGCGGATCGAGACCGAAAAGTGGGGGAGAGGTTACGCCAGATCAATCAAATTTTCTCCGTCATTGTTTTCCTCTGTGCACCAGCAGCAAATAATTCGCAACCACGGCCAGGCTAGACGAATTAATCACATCGTCTCCTGAGCGTGCCCAGAACTGGGTTGATGATCCGCCGTCCAGGTTAAGCGCGGAAACCACGGATGCGCGTCCCAGTAGATCAGCCACCGACAATATCTGCCCCATCTCCGCCAGCGTCACGGATCGGCATATGCCAAAACCCCAGACCGAGTTACCACCCGTGAAAACGAATGTGCGCGGGGCGCTGCGGTCGTTATTGAGTCCGGTCAAAGTTTTGCTGTCTTCCAGGAGAAAAGGACCACACTGGATCGCCTGGCTTACATTTTTAATCCGCGCAAAACGCGAGCTCCGGACGAGGCCAGGTTTCCCGTCCTTGACGAAAAATACGCCGGACAACAGCTTTGCCGTCTCAAACTTGTGGATGGTTCGGTTGTCGCTGATCAGCAACCCAACCGGGGTACCGTCAAGTTGAAAGTATCCACCGTTAACTCCTGCTACGGCGTCCGCAGCGGCGGCTGCATCCGAGACGGATCCGTAACGCCCTTCGTCATTGCTAATAACGCGCATCGCGAACGTATTCGGGTGACAAGCAATTAGAATAAGGTTCGCAGTCTTGGAGTCGTCTGTGACTCTCACCCTGAAAGGAACGCCGTCCCCGGGCTCGGTAGGTTGCCGGTCAAGTACGTGCCATTCGGCAAAGAGGCTAGCCGGTAAGAAACACAAAAACGCCCAGAACCAGCGAATCGTTCGCGGTTCACGGTTCACGGTTCGCGGTTTACGGTTCACAGTTAGGTGTGGCGGGACAAACGGCGAACCGTGAACTGCGAACCGCGAACCGTCAACTCTTTACCCCGGTCGCAAAAACGGTCTGGAAATAGGGGCTCTCCGTTTCCCGGGCTACGATGCGAACGTCGGTCTCAACAAATTTCGCTTCCTTTAGAAAACGCAGCAATTCTACTTCGCTGAAACCCAGCCAAACGTCGGCGTAAAGGTCTCTAGCTTGCTCGAAGCCGTGAGCGAGTAAATCGAGGATCAATATTCTGCCGGGCTTGCGCAGGATCCGGTGCGCGGCTTGAACCGCTCGCAGCGGGTCGATCGCATGGTGAAGAGCTTGACTAAGAATAACCAGATCGACACTGGCTGGATCGATCGGCGGATTTTGAATATCTCCTAATCGAAACTCCAAATTCTTGAGACCATGCTCCCGTGCCAACTCAGAGCCGAATTCGACCATTTTCTCGGATAGGTCGACGGCGATGACGCGCTTAGCCCGGGGAGCTAGCAGCTGCGCCAGCGTTCCTTCTCCTGCTCCCAGGTCGGCAATCTCGACCTCCGGAATCAGGGTCAATAAAAGATGCGATAATGCTTGCCAGGAGCGCCCCGGGCAGTAACTGCGACCGAATTTGCCGGCCAGGCGATTGAAATATTCGCGCGATCGGTCATGACGCCTGGCCAACACATGTTCGCGGGTGCGTTCGTCCGCTTGCGCTTCCGGCAGATCTTTCATTGCCAGGGAGACCAGGCGTTTCAGGTCGTCGATGGGAATCGATCCATTCGAGCCCCAGGCATAGTAAATATTCTTGCCCACGCGGCGGTCCTGGACCAGGCCAGCCCGCTTTAACTGAGCCAGATGCGTCGAAATACGCGATTGTCCCATCCCGAGGACTTCTTGAATCTCCGCCACGGATAATTCGTCGGGCTCAATCAGATGAAGTAACCGTGCTCGGACCGGGTCCGAAAGGACTTTGAGTGAATTCAACGTTGACGACATCGGATAGCGGGATATATCAGGATATCATGATTGGTCAATATACACCAGTCCCGCTCGCACTAAACCGCTTGGAGATCCACTCGTAGTATCAAGGCTATGGCGCACCGTTATATTTTTTCGTCTGAGTCCGTGACTGAAGGTCATCCGGATAAAGTTTGCGACACCATTTCCGACCGAATCCTGGACGCCTGCTTGGCCCAGGATCATCAAAGCCGGGTAGCTTGCGAAACATTGGCCAAGGGTAATCTCGTGGTCATCGCCGGCGAAATTACCACTAACGCGAAGTTCGATTACAGCGAAGAGGTTCGTTCCGCGATTCGGGAAATCGGCTACGTCCACGAAGATTCGTTGTTTCACGCCGACACCTGCCTGGTCATGCAGGCTATAAGCCGGCAGTCTCGTGACATCGCCCAAGGAGTCGACGCTCGGGCGGCCGAAGGTAAAGAAACCGACGAACAAGGGGCGGGCGACCAGGGTTTGATGTTCGGTTTTGCGGTTCGCGAGACACCGGAATTGATGCCGGCGCCGATCCAGCTCAGTCACAAGCTGGGACGTGAGTTAACCCACCTGAGAAAGACGGGTGAGTTGCCTTGGTTGCGGCCAGATGCAAAAACCCAAGTTTCCGTGGAGTACGAAGGCTTTAAGCCGATCCGAGTCACCGCGGTCGTTATCTCGACTCAGCATTCTCCTGATGTCAAACACAAGGAAATCCGGGAAACTCTGATCGAGCGAGTGGTCCAAAAGATCGTTCCGGCTGAGTTAATCGACGACAGCACCCGCTATCTGATTAATCCGACCGGGCGTTTTGTTATTGGCGGTCCGGAAGGAGACTCAGGTCTAACTGGAAGAAAAATCATTGTTGATAGCTACGGCGGCATGGGGCGGCACGGCGGCGGCGCATTCTCGGGCAAAGACCCCTCGAAAGTGGACCGTTCGGCTGCCTACATGGGCCGCTACGTAGCCAAGAACATTGTCGCGGCCGGGTTGGCCGACCGATGCGAAATCCAATTTGCTTACGCCATCGGCTATCCCGATCCCGTCAGCATCTGCGTCAACACCTTTGGAACTTCGACCATCGACGAGCGGAAGATTGAGGAAGCGGTTTCTCAAGTCTTTAGCTTCAAACCGGCGGCGATTATTCAACAGCTCGACCTCTTACGGCCGATCTATAGCAAGACCACTAACTACGGCCATTTCGGCCGGGAAGATGATCTAAACGCCTTAACCTGGGAACGGACTGATAAAGCGGACGCTCTCCGGCAAATTGTCTCCTAAATGGCGACTGAGGACAGTCGCCGCTACCAAAAACCATTCATGAGCAGCATCATTACCCCAACCACCAGCGACTATAAGGTCGCCGACATCACTTTGGCCGAATTTGGCCGTAAAGAGATTACTATTGCCGAGAAAGAAATGCCCGGTTTGATGGCGATCCGAGGGAAATACTCGGAAGCCAAGCCGCTTGCTGGAGTTCGAATCACCGGTTCGCTCCACATGACCATCCAAACGGCGGTGTTGATCGAGACGTTGCGTGATCTAGGCGCCTCGGTGCGTTGGGCAAGCTGCAACATCTTTTCGACGCAAGATCATTCCGCCGCGGCTATCGCGAAGGCCGGCGTACCAGTGTTCGCCTGGAAAGGTGAAAGCCTGGAAGAATACTGGTGGTGCACCAGTCAAGCGATCTCGCACCCGGACGGAAAGGGCCCGCAACTGGTCGTGGACGATGGCGGCGATGTCACGCTACTGCTGCACAAAGGATACGAATTGGAGGAAGGGAGCGACTGGGTAAACACGCCTTCGTCCAGCCACGAAGAGAAGGTGATTAAAGATCTACTCAAAGAAGTTCATGCGGAGAATCCGTATCGCTGGCATGAACTCGTGAAAGAGTGGCGCGGAGTTTCTGAGGAAACCACCACGGGTGTCCACCGGCTCTACAAGCTGCATGAAACCGGTAAGCTGTTAGTGCCGGCCTTCAATGTGAATGATTCCGTGACCAAGTCGAAGTTCGACAATCTTTATGGCTGCCGGCATTCGCTCGTGGACGGAATTAACCGTGCAATCGACGTCATGCTCGCCGGAAAGATCGCCGTGGTCTGCGGCTACGGTGACGTGGGTAAAGGCTGCGCCCAATCGTTACGTGGTCAGGGTGCGCGCGTGATTATTACTGAGATCGATCCGATCAACGCGTTGCAGGCTGCTATGGAAGGTTACGAGGTAACCACCCTGGAAGAAACCTTAGGGCGTGGTGATGTTTACGTCACCACGACGGGTAATTGCGACGTGATCACCGTTGAGCATATGGCCAAAATGAAAGACCAAGCTGTGGTTTGTAACATTGGCCATTTCGATAACGAGATTCAGGTCGACAAGCTGAAAGCTTTGCCAGGTATCCAGCCTACCAACATCAAACCGCAGGTAGACAAATTCCGGTTCTCGGATGGTCACGAGATATTTCTCTTAGCCGAAGGACGTTTGGTTAACCTGGGTTGCGCTACCGGCCATCCGTCGTTCGTGATGAGCAATTCTTTTTCGAACCAGGTTCTGGCCCAAATCGACCTTTGGGCGAACAAGGACACTTACACGCCGAAAGTTTATATCCTGCCCAAGAAACTCGACGAAGAAGTGGCTCGTCTCCATCTCGAGAAAATTGGCGTAAAGCTGACTGAGTTAACCGAAAAACAAGCAGAGTATATCGGCGTCCCCGTCGAAGGTCCTTACAAGCCGGAGTACTACCGGTACTAGGCGGTTATAAGTTGTAGGTTTTAGGTTATAAGTTTTAGGTTGTGTTGTGGCTAGCCGGTAGGAGTTATCGGCTAGCCTTTTTTGAGGCGCGAAGCGCTGGAAAGAAATTTAGCCTAGGCTGAGTCTGCGAGGCCTAGGTATGCGCCAATCAAAAGCGCCCAGCCCTCACAAGGCGCTTCGTTCTCGTCCTGGTCGTCGTCCTCGTCCTCGAATCGGGCCGCGCGGAGTGATGGAGTGCGGGAGTGCGGGAGTGTTGGAGTACTGCGCCAAGTCCGAATTGCACCCGCGTAGCGGGTTGGGGGTGCTGAAGGGGCGATAGAAAGGGATCAAATATGGCACCTGTCCAAATGGAGCCGCACAAGACCCCAATTTGTTCGGTCAGACTATTCTCCAAAACCTCATACCCGATCTCTTGCGCGCTTTCAGCGCTTGGCGCTCTTTTGCGCCTATACCTAGGCCTCGCAGACTCAGCCTAGGCTAAAATCTCCCAGCGCTTCGCGCCTCCAGAAACCGTCGCACAACGGAAAACTCGCTAACCGCCAACCGCCAACCGCGAACCGCCAACTGCCAACTGCTAACTGCCAACTGCCAACTGCCAACCGCCAACCCTCAACCCCTAAGCCGGTAGCGGGAAAAGCAGATCAATCCGGCTAGGCAAGCAGCGCCGGCGATGATCGAGGTCCAGCGCAATCCGATTGGGCCCAATGCCCCTTGGATCTGGGCAAACGAAACCACGGAGAGGCCTATCATCGACTTTTGTAGAATCGCTTGGACACCGAAATAGATTGCTTCTCTGCGGGTTCCGGTGCGTCCGGCATCCGCGTCAATTACGTCTGCCAGCAAGGCAAAAGCCAGGACACCAAATCCCGCGACCGGTAGCCCGGCTAGTCCGCAAATCAATTGGGCTGACCCGAGCGTAGATAAAGGAAGTCCTAACTGGTCTGACCACCCGAAAAGGCAGAATACCACTCCGGAGAGGGCAAAGACCGTCATAAGAGAAGCGAATTTCCCGACGCGTTTGGCCAGCCAGTTAAAGAAGAAGAACCCGATCAGGTTGACTGCAATAAAAGGGAGCATCAACCAGGTAACGGCGTCTTTGGCTAGACCCAATCGCATCTCGACCCAGCGAGGCACCAACATCAATAGCAGGTTCAAGGCGAACCAATAAAAGGACGTTCCGATCAATAGCGGGAGAAAGTCGCGATTGGAAAGCACTTCCCAGATCCAACGAAATAAACCCAGCAATGATCCTTTAGTGCGTTCGGCGGTGGAATGCTCGGGGATGAAAAAAGTGATGGGATAATACGAGATTAGCACCGCCGCAGCTAACACCAGGCCCAGAGTTGGGTAACCGAATCGTTGGATGATCAGACCGGATAAGGCGAATACCAGGGTTCCGAATAGCGTGGCCAAGCCTTGACCGGTGGTCAGATTTAATCTTTCCCGCGGAGAACGGCCAATCTCCGGTAGAAGCGCGAGATAGGGAGTAACCACCAAACCGTACAATAAGAAGTAACCCTGACAAACCGCCGCAGCGTAGATAATCCGGATCGTTTCTGGCGCTTGCTCAGGAGGGGACCATAGCAAGAAACAGACAATGGCCAGTGGCAGGGTAGCGAAAACTAAGAACGGGATACGCCGTCCCCAACGGGTGTAACTGATATCGGTCCAGTAAGCGATGAATGGATCCGAGATACCGTCGGTCAAGCGTCCGGCCAATAAGATCAATGAAAACACCGTGGTCCCAACGATCCCGCCGATCACGAACCGCTCATAGAGCCATTGTGACAAGACGAGGTTGGTAAGATTCATCGCGAACCCGCCGGATACGTAGATGAGAAACTGGAAGTTGGAGAGCGAAGGCCTTCGATCTTCTGCGTGGAGCGACATTGATTGGGGTGGTTGCGCCGGGTATTCTGCGCGAGTCGGGGCGGAGGTTCAAGATCTGGTAGCGGTCCGGCGGCTGCCCATAGCCGTCAACCTAAGAAGAGGCGCGATGAGCACTCGGTAGCGGCGACTGTCCATGAGGCCAAATGGTGTCCCCAACGTAACCGTTGTCTCGAAGCGGCGGGTGTGCCTGGGCTTAGCGCGCAGTCGCCATCGAAGCTCGGATGGCGACTGCGGGTTGAGGTAAGGATGATCTGTTGCTTCGGTTCAACGTTAGATAATCCACGCCCTTGGGCCTCATGGACAGTCGCCGCTACCGAGAGGCTTGCGCGGCCTCTTAGGTTGACGCGCATGGGCAGCCGCCGGACCGCTACCGAGTGACCCTCGGTTTCACGCCTCGGCCTACCGGTCTTCCTTCCGTTCCAGCCGCGCTACGGCCTCATGAGCAAGCTTCACCTGGTCAATGAGGGCGTTGAGATAGAAAAGAATCCACGAATTGTTGTTTCGATCCGGCGCGCGGTCCGGACTTTTATCCTCCCAGTTATTCACCGCCGCGAAATCCTTGGGTAACGGCTTCGGTGGTTGGCTGGTCTGCAGATTTAACCCGAGGTTGTCCAGATCATCCGCTAACTCGCGAGCAATTGGCTGGACGGTGCCGGATCGAATCTGCTCGAGTTTTTCCTTCGGCAGGTGAGCCATTGCCGACAGTGAGTAGAAAATATCCCGGCAAAAATTAACGCTAGCCAGCAACGGCTCAACATCGCCACGCAGATGGGGAGGTTCACTTAACAGACGCTGGCCGGCATTGACGGCGTTAGCGACAGCTAAACCGCTCCGTTTCCGCATCTCCGTGACAGAAAGCTTTTCCTGACCCAGCGCAAAGAGAGCCCGTAGAAATGAAGCGGTGGTCCGGTAGGCATCCGCGAGTTGACCGGGCAGTTTGCTGCGTTCCCACACTGGGAAAAGCAGATAGCCACAAACAATGGCTAGTCCGCCGCCAATGATCGTATGAGCAATCCTCAGGAAGCTGTCGATGGCCTTGCCCGGGTGAGCCAAATCGAGCATGACCATGATCATTGGCGTCAGCGCCAATGAGAACGCCACATAGTTAGCCCATCTCAATGCCAACGTAGCGAAAGAGAGCAGCGTCAAGATCAGCAGTAACCAACCGGAATCATGGACGCACCATAACAGTAGAGCCGCCAAGAGCGCGCCGGCGACTGTCCCCGTTATCCTTTGAATGGCCCGCTGCAGCGTGCCGCCGAAATTCGGCTTTAAGACGACTACCACCGTCATGGGGATCCAATAGCCGCGAGTCACATGAAATGCGGATGCGATTAGCGCGGCTAATGCTGACGCCGCAGCCAGCCGAAGCGCGTGACGAAACGAGCTTGATTGAAAAGAGAGATTGTTCCGAATCTCGACGAGGAATTTGAACCGATCGATTCTTGGATGATCGGGTTTACGTGCCACCGAACGTTGGCGCGTTCCTCCGGTTTTTAGTAGCCCTGAAGTTTCGGCCAGCCAGGTAAATTCCCTGGCCAACGATTCAATGCTCCTTCTTAGCTCGTGCCGGGAAAAATCGTATTTGGCGGAGGACTCCAATTCGTAAAGCCGAGGCAATAGGTCGGCAGTCGCCGCCTCTAGGTTTGTCGCATCGACGATGGCACCGCGCCGGGCGACCGCGCTGCCGACCTCTCGGGACAGACGAGCTAACGCCTCCGTGAATCTGCGCAGTTCTTCCCGTACGGAATCAAACCCGACTAAATTGAGAACCCCTCTGAAAGCGATGACCGTTTTCCCGGCGCTCTCCAAGTTTTCGATTAGATCTAGCAACTGAGTGCTTCGAAGACTCGGCCCAGCGCGCCTGGCTCGAACGGCTCCCCAAATCCTCCGGCTTTGTTCGATGCTGGTCAGCAGCGCGTCATACGACAGCGCTACTTGCAAATTCGAGGCGCCGGATCCCGATTTCGGGGCTCCGACCCACACCGAGTCCAACAGATCTGCCAGCCGATCGCTGCTCTTCGAGATGGCCTGGAACAGCGGGAAGAAAGGGTGTAACGGCCAAAGTGCCAGAGTCAGAGCTGCCGCCCACAAAATGCCGATAGTGCAAAGAAGTAAGCGGATCCAAAATTCGTTTGGTGCGTTCAGTACGACTGCGACCACGACGATGGTGGTGCTGACCAGACCGGCTTGGGCGGCAGCATTCCCTGCCACTCCCAATAGTGTCATTACAAAGGCCCAACCAAAAACGCCGAGGATGTAGCCTGGCACCGATTGAGTGATCCACACCCCGTACACGTAGGCCAATAGAATCACCAACCCGGAGCCGGTGATGGCCAACGCCTTCTGCCGGTAGGCGCCGCCCATATCGCACATCAGCGTCCAGAAAGTGGCCAGCGCTGTCAGAATGCCCCAGCTCAAATGTCCTGTGATCAGGCCGATGCTGGTCGGCACCGAAATACCGACTGCTGCGCGGATTCCTTGGGACCATTCATAACCGCCGTCACCTGAATCCGCATGCCACGAGATGATTGTCCGCCAGACGCTTCCGCGGTTCGGAGTTCGCAGTTCACGGTTCACAGTTCACAGTTCGCAGTTGGCGTTTGGCGTTTGGCGTTTGTCGGTTGGCGGTTGGCGGTTGGCGGTTGGCCGCGTGTTCCCGCGTTGAGTTCGTGGTCAGGCATAACCAGCGGGCCGGAACATTGAACAATTGGCGTTTTCGCTGCATTCCTGTGACAAGTATGCGTGCTGTGGGACGTGCAAGCTGATATGCTGGCGCCTTGTCCACCAACTGTGAACCGTGAACAGCGAACCGCGAACTGTGAACGCTCCATGAATTTAAAGCTTGCTCTGGTATCGATAGGTTGGCTCTGCATTGCGACTGAGGGGGGGGCGGCCGAGAATCCGGCTCCGATTCCAATTAACCACATCATCTATATCATCCAGGAGAACATTACTTTCGATCATTACTTCGGCACATATCCTGGAGCGGACGGCATTCCGGCCAACCTGAAATTGGCCTTTCAACCCGGGGAAAAACTTGAAGTTAGCCCTTTTCATTTAAACAAGACCACGATTCCGCATGACCTGAATCACAGCTGGCAAGCCGTTCAGGTTGCCTATGATGCTGGCAAAATGGACGGCTTTCTCTGGGCAGAGTGGCCGAAGGCTTTGCAATACTATTGGCAAGGCGAGTTACCGCAGATCAATCCGGCCAAGATTAAGCCGGTTCCAGGTTTGCCGGCTAAAGGCGGGCCGATGTTCAACGCTAATATACGGAACGGCCAACTCACCGCGAAACGGTCGAAGTCACCGCCGAGCGGGCGTCCGCCAGATTGGGTTTTAAACACGCTTTCCTATTACGATTATCACGAAATCCCCAACTATTGGGACTACGCCCGCAGATACACTCTGTGCGACCGTTTTTTTTCCTCGCTTACCGGTCCCAGTGAACCCAATCACCTCTACAGCATCGCCGCTCAGTCCGGCGGCTTAGTGAATAATCCGGGACCAGATATCGCCCGGAAGGAAGCAGTCTATAATTTCAAGACCGCAGCCGAATTATTACAGAGCAATGGCGTCAGCTGGAAGTACTACGACGAAAAGCCGAATCCTCACCAGCATAGCTTATGGAACCCGTTGCCTGGCTTTAAGAACTTCACGGCTAACGGAGAGCTAATGAAGAACGTCGTGCCGTTGGCTGATTTCTTTTCCGATATCCAGCATGGCCAGCTCCCTAGCGTTTGCTGGATTGTACCAAATGGACCGGATAGCGAACACCCGCCTGAGGATTCTGCTCGAGGTATGTGGCACGTCACGGAGCTGGTGAATGCGGTCATGAATAGCCAGTTCTGGAAAGATACCGTCATTATCGTTACTTGGGACGACTATGGAGGTTTTTATGATCATGTTGCTCCCCCAAAGGTCGATAAGTATGGCTATGGGTTTCGAGTTCCCGGGCTAGTTATTTCGCCTTATGCTCGGCCCGGTTTTATTGATCACACTCAATTCGATTTCACTTCCCCGTTAAAGCTGATTGAAACGCGATTTAATCTGCCGGCTTTAACCGACCGGGATCGCGCCGCGAATAACATGCTCAGTTGTTTTGATTTTCAACAGGAGCCATTAGCCCCAGATCCGATCACCCGAGAAACGAAGTTGGATTTTTCGGATTTAAAACCGACGCGGCCATAGATGGCGCCTGGGCGGCACGGTTCGAGGCATTAACCGCCTGGACTTCGCGGAGCTCAGTCGAGTCGCTGTTATCATTTCGTCCCTTCGCGGGTTGTCGGACTTTGTCCCGAACTGCAGGCCTCAGCCTGGGGTCAACCTCGGAACGGCCTCTATTTACAAGACCGCCTCGAAATGAGCTTGCTTAACATATAAACATATCATCATGTGTATATATGTTTCGAGTACCTCCCTTGCCACAAGCTTTTCTGTTTGTTGTTGCAGCTGCAGGTCTTCTCGGCTCTCCCGGCCCCGGCATCGCTGCTCTGATGGCGATCGGGCGGCGCGAAGGCTTTAAGGGAGGGATGCGTTTCTACGGAGGACTGCAAATTGGCTTGGCGCTGGCGGCAGGGTTAAGCGCGGTGGGGCTCCTCAGCGTCCTGACGGCTCTGCCCGGCCTGACCGCGGCTGTGAAGGTGATCGCGACGGTCTATCTCCTTGTCCTTGGATATCAAATCGCAATTTCTCCGAGTACTGGGATGATGAGTCCCGTCCGTACTGTAGTTTCGACCCCGGCCGCTGGTTTCATCTTCGGTATGGTTAATCCGAAAGCCTATCTCGCCTTCGCTTCCTTGCTGGCTTTCCCGGCGATCATCGACAAAGCAGGTTCTAGATTAGATCTCGCACTGAAGTGGGGCCTCTGTGTACTGGTTATGATCGTCGTGGACGCTGTCTGGCTGTGGTTTGGAGCGGTCACCCGGGTCTGGAACCTCAATCGTCGCAAAGAGCGACTTGTAAATGTCGCCATGGGTCTGCTAGTCGTGTTGGCGGCCATCGTCGGCTTTATTTGAGCGACTGGCCATTGCTGCCGGCCGATCTTGTCGCTAGGGGCGGCGCGCATTAGCTGCTGACACTAACGCCCTTCTGTCTTCCAAACGTGACCGCACCATCCGCTAACTAGAAAGCAAGTTGCGTGACGCTACTTACATTGGTACATATGTACCAATGTCTCACCTTGAAATTGAACGCGTTCAGACCGGGGTTCGCCTCGAAAAACGGTTGCTTAAAGTGCTTAAAGCCGTTGCCGAGCTGAAAGATATGTCTCTGGGAGATCTACTGGAGGGAATCGTCCTTCACGCTTTTGAAGGTAAATCCGCCTTTACCCGGGAGACGCTGAAAGAAATCGAACAACTCAAGGCTATCTACGGTTTGGCTCTCACCGCAGAAGATAGTCACAACCTCAAGGAGCGTTCCTGATGAAAGGGACTCTTCCATCGTTTGTCATTCTTGGAACAATCGCGTTTATGTCCGTTTTATCGCCAGCCGATCAAGGTTCAGGAGAGACGGCTTCTCCATTGCATGTCCGCACTGAGTCCGAACTCACTGTCCGTGCCCCCTACAACGTCGCGTTTCCGCTATTCGGGCCGGCTGGTGAGCGATCGTGGGCCGGGGCCGCTTGGAACCCGCAATTTATTTATCCATCTCCCGCCGCCGACGTCCAAGGAACGGTGTTTACCGTTAAGCATGGCCCTTATCAGGCCGTATGGGTGAATACCGCCTACGACGTTGAAGGGCATCGCATTCAGTATGCCTATGTCATCAGTGACGTGATGGCGGCGACCATTAGTCTCACTTTTCTTTCCCAGGACTCTGCTAACACAAAGGTCTCCGTCGTGTATGAACGAACTGCCCTCACTGTCGCAGGAAATGACCTCGTACAGCAATTCGGAGCCGCTGACCGAGCCAGAGGAGCCGACTGGGAGAGAGCGATAAATGCCTTTTTAGAGAAACACTGATAATCGGCGCCCAGGCGGCGTTTGCAGCCGAAAATCAGGACAATTAGATTTCCGGCGTCACACTGGGCGGCGCGGGCCAGCGTGACTTATCGCGCCGTCCGGGTGACGTTTACCCAATGAAAAAAGAGCCGCGCATAACGTTGCCGATCAAGAAGCCGGCCAAAGTCGATAAACAGGGTCCACAGTGGCGCTTCTTTATTATCTATTTTTTCGTCACGCTGCTGATTACCTGGGGGTGGCAAGAATTCTTCACGCAGGCGTCCCTCCGGACCATCCCTTATAGCCAGTTTAAGCAATATCTGGCTCAGCACGAAGTCACGGAAGCGGTCGTCAAGGAGAACGAAATTGACGGTCGAATTGTACCAAAAGCGCACGCGGCGGGAAACGTTAGTTCGGCTGAGCCAAGCCCTAGCGCGTCGCCGAACGCGGAAGTGAAAAAAGAAGAAACGGAGCCTTTCTTTTTTCGCACAGAGCGGATCGAAGACCCCGACCTGGTGAAACAGCTGCAGGCGGCTGGCGTCCAATATGCGGCGGCGCGCCCCGGATTCATGAGCCAGTTGCTGGTTTCCTGGATTTTGCCAATCGCTTTCATCTTCATCTTATGGAGGTTCCTTGCGCGGCGCATGGGAACGGCCGGCCAATCGATTTTCGGGATTGGCAAGAGCGGGGCAAAATTGGTTGCTGATTCCGATACGAAAGTCACGTTTGACGACGTTGCCGGCTGTGATGAAGCCAAGTTCGAGCTCAAGGAAGTGGTCGATTTCCTCAAAAACCCGCAACAATACGAGGAGCTGGGGGCGCGGATTCCCAAGGGAGTGTTGTTGGTAGGTCCGCCAGGTACTGGCAAGACGCTGCTGGCGCGGGCTGTAGCAGGTGAGGCTAAAGTTCCGTTCTTTTCTATCAGCGGGAGCGATTTTGTTGAGATGTTCGTGGGGGTCGGAGCCGCCCGGGTGCGGGATCTATTTCAACAGGCAAAGGAACATTCGCCCTGTATCATTTTCATCGACGAACTGGACGCGATCGGCCGTCAGCGTGGCGTCCATATGGGCAACGTTAACGATGAGCGCGAACAGACGTTAAACGCGCTGTTGGTGCAAATGGACGGGTTCGAACCGAATACCGGCGTCATCCTATTGGCTGCCACTAATCGTCCAGAGGTCCTCGATCGGGCGTTGCTGCGTCCCGGCCGGTTTGACCGGCAAGTAGTGGTTGATGCGCCAGACCTGGATGGCCGCGAGGCCGTTCTGAAAGTCCACTCGAAAGATAAACGGTTAGCGGCTGACGTTGACCTGCGCCGGGTCGCTGCGGCTACCGCTGGTCTTTCCGGTGCTGATCTGGCGAATATTCTTAACGAGGCGGCCCTGCTGGCGGTGCGACGACACGGCCAAGAAATCGGCCAACGTGATCTCGAAGATGCCATCGAGAAGGTCGTAGCAGGTCCTGAGCGGAAGAGCCGTCGTCTCAATGAACAAGAAAAAGTGAGAGTTGCTTATCACGAAGTCGGTCATGCTCTAATGGCTGCGTACAATCCTGGTACTGATCCGGTCCACAAGATCAGTATCGTGCCCCGTGGACGGGCTGCTCTCGGGTATACCATGCAACTTCCGGCGGAAGATCAATTTCTGATGACTCGCACCCAGTTGGTGCACCGGATAGAAGGACTCCTTGGCGGTCGAGCCGCGGAAGAGGTCGTTTTTGGCGAGGTCAGCACTGGCGCCCAGAATGATCTGGAAAGGGCCACCGCACTTGCTCGCCAGATGGTTGCGCTTTACGGGATGAGCGAACGGGTGGGACTAGCCAACTGCGCCCAACGCCAGCCGTCATTTCTCGACGGCCAACAACTGCAGCGCGATTGCAGCGAAGAAACAGCCCGAACCATCGACGAAGAAGTTAAGAACCTGCTCGACCTCGCTTATGCCCGAGCAAAAGAGACTTTGACTTCGCATCGTGATCAGCTCCAGAGCGTGACCTCCGAACTACTAAAGGCTGAGAGTATCGACGGCCCAACATTTTATCGGCTCATCGGGAAGGAGACACCGATAATCAAACAGCCTGCTCCGCTAAAGACGGCTGCTGCGGAAGGGCAATAAAAAAAAGTGAGAGGCCTGCCCTGAGCAAGCGTTGAACGCGTCGAACGGGTGAGAAGTGAGTCGTGAAGCGCCCCTCGCTAACGGAGGCTGATTTTAGCGGCTCGCTCACTGGCCGAATAAATTTGCTGGTCTTTCGTCAGACTCTGCATGGACCTGGTAGACTCAAAACCGAGGGCATCCCGAATTCGGGACTCCATACCCAAAGGCGGGACATGATGTCACGCCTTTCGCAGTGAAGGTAGATCGACCTCACTGGGAGCACGGTGAAAATCCCATCCAAATCAAGATTGGCACACGAAATGATATAGCGGTTCTCAATCACAGCGACTTTTATGAAAACATCACGAATTCCCAGAGAGCAAAATCCTTACTTCTTGACCGGTCGAGTTAAGAAAAAAGTCTGGTTCTTCTTCTGGGCAGTCGCTCCCAAGAACTCTCGCTAGCGCGACCCTTTCCTCTATTTTTCGTTGAACGCCCGGGGCTTACTCCCGGGCTTTTTCGTTTCTAGGGGTAGCTGAGTCGGGGGGCTCAGTAATCAGTAATCAGTAATCAGTAATCAGTAATCAGTAATCAGTAATCAGTAATCAGTAATCAGTAATCAGTAATCAGTAATCAGTTTCTCAATTTTCAGCGCTGCGATCTGCGAGCTTTAGTTCGTACGGAAAGAAGGACAATACGGGATTTCGAACGACGTTTTTCGCCCTACCGCCACCAATCACCAATCACCAATCACCTTTCACCTTTCACTTCCCCCCGTCCCCAACTTCCATTACGCAACGGAAGCCGTAGGTAACATCCCGGTCTTGGGGTGAAACTACATCGCGATAGGAGCTAAGGAGAAGCCGGACACCATAGGTGGCCCAAGATCCACCTCGTAGGACGCCCCAGCTGGAAAACGTACCTGAGCCGCCGTACGGATCGGAGCACCATTGCCAAACGTTCCCGGCTAGATCATAAAGTCCGTAGCTATTCGGAGCGTAGCTGCCTACGGGTGACGTCTGTGTGAATCGCCGTTTTACCGCTTTAGAATCGCTCGGGTTACCGAAATTTCCGGCATCCGGCAGTGGAGGCCAAATCTCGCCCCAAGGATAATGCTTCTGATCTTTCGAATCACGCGCCGCAGGCGATTGTCCTTGTTCATCCGGCAACCCCGCTAATCGGCTCCAGTCCCGGTCTGTTGGTAAACGATATTTTGTTTTCGGGCCGATCAATCCCTGTCGTCTTTCTTCGTCTGTTAACCAGGTGCAAAAGGCTTCCGCATCCGGCCGGTTAATCAGCACAGCTGGATGATCCGCGGTTTGCTCGAAATCCGGTACAACCATTCCTCTGCCGGTCGCCCGGCAAAAAGCCCTGAAATCAGAAACGCGTGTATCCCATACCGATGCCAGGAAATCGCCCACGGGCACAAACTTCATTCCAAGTGAGTTAGTCCAGCTGGTCTTTCCGTCTGGCCAATTCGAAGGCTGCAGCTTGACCAGGGCAAGATCGAGATTCTGTCTGGCCTCCAGCCTGGTATCGACTAGGCCGGTACGATAACCGGCCAGGCGGACCTCAATTTTCAACGGACCGGGTGTGACATTTTCTAACACTAACGGTGTGCGTCCCATGGCTTTGCCATTGAGCAATACTTCGGCTGCGGTTGGGTCGGAACGCAGCGTTACTACGCCAAACGCCGGCGTTTGCAGCACGCACCGGAACCCATAGCAATCGGTCCGGCTATCCACGATCCCATCGATCCGACGGCTCAGCCTTAGCAGACCAGGATCTGCGTTCGCCCAAGAACCACCTCGTAAAACCCGCGTATCGCCGTTCCGAGAAAATTTGTCCATGCACCACTGCCAGACATTTCCGCTGACGTCGTAGATCCCGAAAGAATTTGGCTTGAAAGCGGCAACCGGAGACGTGCGGCTAAAAGGATCCGTGTAGCCTTGGATCCAACGCCAGTTCTGCGGCCAGTCAGCACCTTTCATCTCCGCACCCGCATAATTTCCTGAGGCGGTCGGGGGAGGCCAAGTCTTGCCCCACGGAAAAACCTCAGAGCCTTTGTTTGATCGTTCCTCCGGTGTTTCACCATCTTCGTGATCAAGGCCTGCAGCCTGGCTCCATTCAATATCGGTGGGTAGACGATAATATTGACCCTCCTGCAGAAGCCCTGTGACCTGTTCTTTCTGGGTGAGCCATGAACAAAACTCCATAGCATCTTTCCAGCTAACACCGACTACCGGATGATCATCTGTCTGGGTAAAACCGGGATTATCCCAGGTTTTACCATGTTGCCCTTGTTCACCGTTCAAGATGCTCTCCATGGGGCCGGTGGGTTGATAACCGGTTTCTCGGACGAATTGGGCGAAGTCGCGTACTCGTGAATCCCAGATAGCCACCAACAAATCGCCTACGGGAACGAATTTCATCCCGATCGTGTTAGTCCAGCTCTGGCCGCTGACTGGTGCCTTGGCGATCTGTAGATCGGCTTGCAGTGTAAGGGCGTGTCCGGTTTCTACCTTGCCGGTCACGTCTGCGTATAGGTAACGAGCCAAGCGCAACTGATAATGAACGTCGCCGGCGGGAACGGAGTTGAGGTCCAGCGGCGTAACCCCAAGCTCATGTTCACCATCCCAGACCTGTGCACCCAAAGGGTCGCTCTCGATTCTAACTGAACCGCTTGTTGGAGTAGATGCCGGTGGAGCTGAAGCCAGGGGTGTTGGGCTCGTCTGTGCTGCCTTAGGAGCGTTGCCAAACCAATGGTACGTCAAGCCGACAATGGCGGTCGCAGCCACGATCAACGCGACGCCCGCGAGAATCGCCGGCAGCAGCCAACGGCGTTTTGGCTGCTTAGGGGCTGGCCCCAACTCGATAGCAGCCAATGCCTCCTGCAGCTGTCGACCGTTTTGAAAACGCTGTCGCGGGTCCCTGGCACAAGCCTTTAGGAGGACCGGGTTGAGTTTGAGCAGGGTTTCTTTGTTAGATAGCTGAGGTAGATCCGTTGGGATTTCCGGAAACTCGAGCCGGTCCTTTCCGGTAGCTGCCTCATACAGAACCTTACCCAATGCATAAACGTCGGCGCTGGGACTCCCCGGTCCCTCGGGTGGTACGTAGCCTTCCGTTCCTACGTAGGTCTTCCGCCCCGCTGCCGCTACTAATCCTATGTCTGCGAGCTTTGGCGTTCCATTTACGAAAATGACGTTGGACGGCTTGATATCGCGATGGGTAAGTCCTTGCTCATGGAGATAGCCCAGGGCCCCGCTGAGTGCCTTTCCCAGTTCCAGGCAAGCCTTGGGCGGAAGCCGCTTAGAATCGCGAAGATCGGTTGCTAAGGTGTGCGGGCTGTAAGCTGCGGGATCAATCTTTTGCCCCTTTTGAGAGTCATCCGCGAGCTCCATCGTATAGTAGAGAAAGCTGTCTCCGCGGCCTACGTGATAAATGTTAACAAATCCTGGGTGATGGCGTGAGATTGGTTCGAAGGCGCGGATCCCGTCGAATTCTCGGTAGGCAAGATCGGGTTCTGGAAACACGACCTTAATGGCGCGGAATCCGCCCGTCAGTGTCTTAGCCAACCAAATTTCGCCGTAAGCGCCTCGCCCGATAGAGCGAATCAGATCGTGATCCGGAATATCAGGTACGCGTAGGCTCATGCTCCCCTTTTTCGACCCGGACCATGATCTCCCTCAGAATCGGTAAGAGCCGATTTTTGGCGAGATAAACCGAGCCGACACTGACTTGGAGTTCTTTGGCGACTTTCTGAGCAGGCCATCCTTTAATCGCGTAACATTCGAAGACCTGGAATTGAGCGAGGCTCGTCTTCTGTTTCAGACGTTCCAGCGACGCAGTTAACAGATGGTTTTCCCACTCCTGGTTCCAAGCTTCAGTGAACCCAGGTCGCTCGATCACTGTCGCTTCTAGGTCAATGGCTTCTTTTGATTGCCGCTTACGGAATTGGTCTGTGATTCTCCATTTGGCTAAGGTGAGCAACCAGCCGCGAAAGCTGCCAATATTGGGATCGTATCGAAATTCCGGGATCTTGCGAACGACAGAAATGACAGTTTCCTGCACGGCTTCCTCCGCCTCGAACTGATCCAAGCCGGCTTTCCTGGCGACCGAGTAGATCAGGCGCCAATAGGTCTCAAAAAATTCCTGCCAAGTCCGGTGATCCTCCAAGTTGCTCAGACGTTGAACGAGGCTGCGTCGCGTAACGAGGAAAGCTTCCTCCATATATAAGGTGCCGCCATCCTAACTGATGCTTCGCCAGAGGCGAGACGATTCGGCGGTAAGGCTACGAGAGTGGACGGAGTAGACTTAGTGGAGGTCTGTTGAGCGCCGAGCCGCAAGATCCGTGTCTACTCTGTCCACTCAGTCCACCCCGTCCACTCTATAGCCTTTCCTCGGCGAGGCGTCGTCGTCTCTACCCACCAAACTTTTTTGAAAGAAAGCCCGGAACTTCCACGTACTAACTACTGAAAGATCAATACTATGCCATCCGCTCCGGGCCGAATCCTGAAGTCTATCCAGACTTTTTTCCAAACCATCATCCGCTTCATCTTTGGCGAGCTCCAATGGCGTCCGCCGATCTGGCTGCGACCGATCGGTCGGTTTGTTTTAGGCCATCGCATTCTCTGTTCGCTCGCTACTCTCGGGATCCTCATCTGCGGATTTGCCGTTTATTTCGTCGAACATCTGCCCCAACCCCAATTTTGTAACTTTACCGTTCGTCTCCCCGAAATCACTCCACTAGAGAAGGAACTGAAGCCGAACCCGGCCACTATCGTCTTTCAATATGCAGTGGCGCCCCTTGGGAAGATCGGTGCGACGGTCAACCTCCAAATGACGCCTCGTTTGGCGGGTGAATGGAAATGGAAGAACGACCGGATGCTCGTTTTTTCACCGTCGGAGGATTGGCCGCCCAACACCCGTTATCAGGTAACGCTGCCACAATCAGAGTTAGCCAATAATATTCTTCTGAAGAGCAACGTCGTCGAATTTGTTACTCAGCCGCTCGAGGTGAGACTCAAGGATCCGCAATTTTACCAAGATCCGGTTAATGCAGACAAACGGCAGGTGATTGCGACGATCGAGACCAACTTCCCCGTGGAGCTAGATGCGCTCAAGAAGCAGGTTAGTTTGCAGGTCCTCGGCGGCTCCAACTTGTTTGGAGGCAAGCAGCAGCCCGAAATTGTGGCTGACCTGCACCAACGGCGATTCTTTCTCCGGACCGCCAATGTGATTTTACCCGATCAGGAAGACTTTGTTGTCTTGGCCATCAAACAGGGCCTGGTTAGCGCCTCGGGCACCTCGGGGACGACCAAAGACGAAGTAGCCAAGGTACGGGTGCCCGATCGTTACAGCTTTTTCTCTATCGAGAGCGTTGAACCATCGACGGCGCGCCGGGCCAATGGCGATATCGTCCAGTTGATGGTGATCTCCACAAGCACCAACACCAAGCCGGCTGATATTGCCTCCGCGCTTCAGGTCTGGCTGCTTCCTAATAAGAAAAACGTCGAGGAAGGGAAGAACGCCGAAGATAACGACTCCCAAGCCGCTGATGACGAAAACAAAAACAGCGATGCCAAAGACAACGACTCTAAAGATAGCGACAGCAAAGATAGCGACTCGAATAAGGCCGACGCCAAGAACGATGACGCGAACGACAACGATGAAGAGAGCAGTGATGTTGTACCTTGGAAGAGTCCAGGTGAAATCACGGACGAAGTCTTAAAGACGGCCCAAAAGTTAGCAGTTACGCTGGAACCAGAGAAAGAGAAGTTCTCGCAGCAGCATCTGTTCCGCTACGTTTTGCCTAAGGGAGGTCAGCTGTTTGTTAAGATACCGAAGAACACCCCGGCCGTGGGTGGGTATCTGCTTGGGTCCGATTATGGCGCCATCGTCGACGTCGATGCGTTGCCGCGTGAAATCCAAATCCAAGGAAGAGGTGGCATCCTTGCGCTAGGCGGAGAAAGGACTCTCTCTATCGTCACGCGCGGGGTGCAAGACGTCGAGTTCGAGATTGCCAAAGTCTTGCCCGGGCAAATAAATCACCTGGTTACACAAACATCCGGTTCCTTCAATAAGCTGGAGTTTCTAGGCGATAGCTTCGACCAGAACAACATCAGCGTGATTAACCGGCCTCGTTTGCAAATGGCAGACGACGGTGATGGCACCGCTAAATACAGTTCGCTTGTCCTGGATCCTTACTTAACGGCGAATGGGAAGATTCAGTATGGGCTCTTTTTTATCCGACCCAAAGCGATCGATTCGCGTAATCATAAGAAGCTGAAAGCGCGCACGGATACTCGCTTTGTCCTGGTAACCGATCTCGGTATTCTGGTGAAGCGAAACAGCGATCATAGCCGCGAGATTTTCGTCGTATCGCTGAAGGACCAGACTCCGGTTCCGGATGCGCACGTGTCCCTGCTAGGTAAGAACGGTCTGGCGGTGTTTGATGGCGCGACCGATGAGAATGGACATATCCACTCGCCAGCGTTGGCGGAAGCAGAGAACGAGCGTGAACCTGCGGCCATCGTCGCCCAATTGGGGAACGATCTTTCGTTCATGCCGTACGAACGCGACGATAACCTGGTTGATTTTTCCTCCTTCGAAATCGACGGCGAGGTGTCACCGGCGGCAGATACGGTAGAAGCGTTCCCATTTACTGAGCGCGGAGTCTACCGGCCGGGCGAAACCGTTCATGTAGGATTGATTGTTAGATCTCGGCGCAACGCTTCCGGCGAGATCCCGTTAGTCGTGAACCTGGACGATGCCAGCGGTACCTCCGTTGGCTCACAGGTTCTCAAAACCCAAGGATTAGCCGACGCCAATTTCGAGCTCCCGGCTGACTCCGGGACCGACGAATATCATCTAACCGTCCATTTACAAAACAAAGAGGAAACCCAGATCGCCGAAGAATATTTTCACGTAGAAGATTTTCAGCCGGATCGGATGAAACTGACCGCGTCAATTAATGCCGACGAAAACGCAGCCTGGGTGACACCGCAACAGCTCACCGTCAATGTTCAACTGGAGAATCTGTTTGGTACACCGGCGGTCGGGAACCGAATTGCTGCCAAGCAGAAAGTCAGCGTTGGCGAATTCGAATTGTCAAAGTGGAAAGAATTCACCTTCTTTAACCCAACGATTTATCCTGATAATCATCCGAAGTACGACGAACAGGAGGACCTGGAAGATCAAAACGCGGATGGGCAAGGGAATGCGATAGTCAAAGCGGATCTCAGCAAATATACCAACGCTTGTTACCGGGTGGATTTCGATATAGAGGGCTTTGAAAGTGACGGAGGCCGGAGTGTGCACAAGAGTGCGCAGGCCGTTGTGTCCGACCGCGATTTTGTGGTTGGCTACCGGACCACGTCGCAGTTGGATTTCCTGCCGTTCAACCAACCTGCTGCCATTGAATTATTGGCGGTTAACCGGGCTCAAGTTCCGATCGGCCTGACTAACTGCCGGCTTCGCCTGATCGAGCTAGTTAACGAGCCAGTCCTGACAAAACAGGACAACGGTACTTTCAAATACGAAACGGTCAGCCAGGAGAAAACCGTGCAAGATCAAGCCTATGCTACGGAGAACAAGGCGACCAGCTTTTCAGTGCCGACCAATGAGGCCGGAAAATTTCGGTTGGAACTCGTGGACCAGAGTGGGGCGCTGACGTTCAGTCTCGACTATACGGTCGTAGGCGCCAGTCAGCGAAGCCCAGCCTTAGGCGAAAAAACCGACCTGAATCTGAAGCTGAGCAAGAAGACGGTCGTTCCCGGTGAGAGTCTCCAAGTAAGTCTGCAAGCGCCGTACGATGGCTACGGCCTTATCTCCATCGAGCAGAACAAGGCCTTCGCCTGGAGATGGTTTCGCGCTTCTCGAGGAATGTCCGTACAAGAGATCCAGATCCCGGCGAATTTCAGCGGCTATGGCTATATTAACGTTAGCTTCGTTCGTAGCCTAAGCTCGACGGAAGTTTATGCAGCGCCGCTCAGTTATGCTGCCGTCCCCTTCCGCTGCATACCTCCTCAGCGCGAGATCAAGCTCTCGCTCGAGGCGCCCAAGCGATCGAAACCAGGTGAGAAACTACCGATTAAAATCCAGGCGGACCGCAATTGCAAAGTTGTGGTATTCGCAGTCGATACCGGCATTCTGCAAGTCAGCGATTATGAAACCCCCGATCCGCTCGCTTGGCAATTCCGGAAGCGGCAATTGGAGGTGCAGACTTACGAGATTCTGGAGTCACTTTTGCCGGAATATTCGAAGCTAAAACAGCTAGCAGCTTCCGGAGGCGGCGAGGAACACGTTGAAAAGAATCTAAACCCATTCTCTCGAGTCGCAGAAAAGCCGGTCGTATTCTGGTCCGGGGTTATCTCTGCTGGAACTCAACCGGTTGACATTAATTATGTAGTGCCGGAGTTCTTTGACGGAAGTGTCAGAATAATGGCGGTTGCCGAGTCAGCCGATGGCGAGGGTGCGGCTCAATGCGAAAGCGCAATTCATGGTCCGATTATCATTACCCCACAAGCCCCACTGTTCTCGGCGCCGGGGGATCAGTTCCTGACTTCGGCCACTCTGACCAACGCGACCGAAAATGAACTAAGCACGAATGTCCACATCGAATGCGAAGGCGGAGTCAGCGCCGTTGGTCAGTCGCAACAGACCATTACTTTGCATCCGGGAGCGAGCCAGACCCTGCGTTGGCAGATTCGAACTACCGATAGTCTGGGCAATGCTGTCATTCGATTCGTGGCGACGGCTCCGACCGAGTTGGTCCATCGCCAACGCACTTTAAGCGTTCGTCCAGCGGCGCCGTTCCTGACCCTGATCGAAAGTGGAAAATTAGCTAACGGCGGCAAAGAGGTACCGTTAACCCAGGAATTTTATCCCCAATTCGAATCCCGTACTGCCATTGGATCCAATTCGCCGGTGCTATTCGCAAACGGATTACATCAATTTTTGGAAACTTATCCATACGACTGTTCCGAACAGTTAACCAGCAAGGAGCTCGCTAATCTGGCCCTGATCTCGATTCCTGGGTCAGGCCTGACCAAGACTCAGCTAGCGGCCAAGTTACAGAGTTATTTCAAGATCATTCGTGAACGCCAAGGATCGAATGGAGCGATCGGTTACTGGACGGCCGACGATGCTCAAGAGCTCGATCCGCTTTCCGTCTATGTCTTGGAATTCATTACCGATGCCAGACTAGCCGGTCTGGCGGTGCCTGCCGATATCGATAAAGCCGGCGTAAATTATCTAAGGAAGGTGGCTAGCGCTACGGCGTCCGACTTAGAGCAAGCAGAGGTGGTAGCAAAGGCAATTTACCTGCTGACTCGACGCGAACAGGTGATGACTAACGAGCTGCTTAGCTTGCGAGATACGCTCGACCGGGAGTTTCCCGACTCGTGGAAACAGTCGATCACCGGGGTTTACGTGGCGGCTTCGGCGGAGCTTTTGATGAAGGACCGGGAAGCAAACGAGTGGATCAGCCACTATCGTTTAACCGGGCAGCTCAACTCCTCCGGACTCTGGTCTAGTTTGACTAACTATGCCGAATATTTAACGATCCTTGCTCGCCATTTTCCGCAACGATTCCGGTCGTTGGGCCGAGATCAAGTCGAACCAATTCTGAAACCGATCTGGGCGGCAGACTATAACACCTTGTCAGCGGCTGAATGTTTGCGGGCGTTGGTCGCGGGACAGAACTTAATTGAGCTCAACAAAAACACCCTTCGAATCAGCCAGTGGAATGGTAACTGGCAACCGTTGGTCACAAACCCGCTGGGCCTGGCAACCCTTGGCAACGAAGTGACCAAGGTGAAATTCGACGGAATCCAGAACGGCGCCGGTTACTTCCAGGTAATCCAGAGCGGCTTTCCCAAGAATGTGAAGCCTTTCGCTCGAGGGCTCGAACTCAGACGCGATTTCTTGGATGCCAACAACAATCCGGTCTCAAGTTTGAGTTTGGGAGACCAGATCAAAGTCCGGCTTCGGATCCGGTCCACGACCGGGACGTCGGTTGATCACGTCGCGATCGCGGATCTTTTGCCGGCCGGTTTTGAGCCGGTTCGGGACGAAAAAGGGGGAGTTGCCGTGACTGCTGAGGGTGTCGAACATTCCGATGTCCGGGAAGATCGCGTCTTGATCTATCTGACGGCGGGGACTGCAGACACCGAGATTACCTATGAAGCGAAAGCAACCGTCCCCGGTACTTTGATTGTGCCGCCGGTTGCAGCCCAAGCGATGTACGATCAAGCGATCCAAGTAGCCGGGGAAACCGGCCGGATCGAGGTGAAACAACCATGAGGTTGGTTGGAGGCTTGATTTCGGGAGGGCGCGCGTCCTCGCGCGCCATGCTCGTGGATACCCGCCTATCAGCATAGATGAACTCTCGGCACGGCAAACGAGTCGCTACGGTTACGAAAGATCGCGGGGACGCGATCCCTCCCGGGCGTTGTGCTCTGCGCTTCCGCCGTCTATTGACGGCTCGCTCTCGTGTTAGACGAAGATTACTCAGTTTTCTCGGGCTTGCTGCGTCAATTCTCCTTACCGCTTGGTTTTTCCTGCCACGCCCACCTCTTATGGACGATGTCTCGTTCTCGGCTGTGGCTCGAGACCGAAACGGCGCCCTGATGCGACTGACCACGGCGTCTGACCAAAGGTATCGGCTTCCGGTCAGCCTCAATGAGGTTCCGCCCGATCTGATACTGGCGGTGATGACTCAGGAAGACCATCGTTATCGGTCTCATTTTGGCGTTGATTTCGGAGCACTGATCAGAGCAAGCATCGATTTCGTCCAAGGCCATCCGCGGTCCGGCGCTTCCACGTTAACGATGCAAGTCGCTCGTTTACGCTTTCATCTTCACACCAAAAGCGTCATCGGGAAACTAGCCCAGATCTATCGAGCGTTGGAGATCGAGCGGCACTATTCAAAGGACCAGATCTTAGAAGCTTATTTTAACCTGGCTCCCTACGGCGGGAATATCGAAGGAATTGGCGCCGCCAGCTTGATCTACTTCGATAAGAGTCCGGCTAAATTGAGTCGCCAAGAAATGTTAGCGTTAGCGGTTTTGCCTCAATCCCCGGCTAGACGAACGCCAAGAGCCGGTTTAGAACCGGCCGCTCTAATCGAAGCGCGTCGCCGGTTGAATAAACTGCTTTGGAACGATCCACTCGCTGATCTTTCGCTCCACTATCGCCAGCTCAAAGACCTACCCTACCTTGCGCCTCATTTGGTCCAGAGAGTCTTAAAGAATCAAGGCGGGGAAACTCGTTTGACTGTCGATGCTGGGATCCAACGCGTCGCCGTCGATGAAATCCAAAAATTTCTAGCCAGCCGCCAATCCAGCGGGCTGAACAATGCGGCGTGTTTGCTGGTTGATACCCGATCCATGGATGTACTCGCCTCGGTGGGTTCGGGTTCTTTTTGGAATAGCGTAATCCAGGGGCAAAACGATGGAACCAAACAGCTGCGTTCCCCAGGGTCATCGTTAAAACCGTTTGTATACGCAATGGCCCTCGACCGCGGGTTAATCGGTCCGTCAACCTTGCTCTATGACGTGCCCGGGCGATTCGGAAATTATTTACCGGAAAACAGCGATGGGAAGTTTGACGGCCCGATTCCAGCCCGCTTGGCTCTGGTAAGAAGTCGAAACCTCCCGGCGGTTACACTGGCCTCCCGCTTAGGTCCGGATGCGCTCTACCAGTTTTTAGAGTCAGCCCAAGTCCATGGGTTGAACCAGATCAATAACTATGGTCTATCCGCAGTGCTCGGAACTGTGGAGATATCGATGCAGGATCTTGTCCGGCTGTATGCCGGCTTGGCAAATCATGGCCGGATCAAAGCGCTGCGGGTGAAGATGTCGGATCCGGCCGATTCCGGGATACGCCTGCTGTCCGCGGAAGCCGCCTTTATCACGCTCGATATGATGTCCACTGGTGAAGCCGGTATCAGGCTGCCGACTGCACCCATGGTGAACATTCCCTACAAAACGGGCACCTCTACCGGTTTCAGAGACGCCTGGTGTACCGGCGTGATCGGACGCTACGTCCTGGCGGTTTGGATTGGCCGATTCGATGGAAGATCGAACCCGTCCCTAACCGGACGGTCTGCGGCAGTGCCACTCTTTATTAGGCTTGCTTCGAGATTAGCCGAAGAGAGGAAGATCACCGTCGTCCCCTTATCCCCACCGCCCGGAGGCAATCTTCGTCAGGTCGACGTCTGCTCGGTTTCGGGATGTTTACCGGGTCCTTACTGTGCCCACACCAAGAAGGAATGGATTATTCCAGGGGTGTCTCCCATCACGCGATGTCATGTCCATACCGCGGCCGGCACCGAAGCCTGGGATAGCGAAGCCGAACATTTCTTCGAGACTATTGGTCTAGCTCGAAAGTCAGCGGACGGGACGGACGGCAATGAAGAGCTGCGCATCGTGCCGATGGCCAGGGACGTTAGTTGGCAAGCGAATCAAGCCGTTAGTGAGCGCGTGATTCCGCTGCGCGCTCGCACCGGAGCGGGCGCCAAGGAAGTCTATTGGTTTGCCAATCGGGACTTCATCGGCGCAGCGGGTTCGGGCGAGACATTTTATTGGTCGCCGGCGCCGGGGACGTACACCATCGCCGCTACCGATGATCGTGGACAATCGGACTCGGTGCAGATTATTGTTGAAGGCGAGAGGTGACGACCCATGGAGCGCTGCCTCGCTTCCGCCTTCGCAAAGCCTATGGCGCGACGGCGTGCGAGGCCGTGGTGAGCAGGGGATTTGGTTTACTCGCGCCCTCCCTTTATCTACGCTCTGTATCGCGCCAATTTAGGACTTTTGAAATACAGACGTTGCCAGTACCGCCTCCACGAATCCCGTCAGTTCCCGATCGGTAAACGATAGAGAACAGCACGCAGACTGGTATCATTTGACGACTCCTCCCTGTTCACCACGGCCTCGCTAGCGAGGCAGCGCTCCACGGTTCCGACCGGATATTTGCATTTTTTCTGAAACTTTGAGAGCTGCTTTCCGGTACTACCTGGTGACGGTAGAAGCATCTGGGGCGCGTTTAGCCGCAACAGAAAATTTAGAAAAGGTTGTCTATTTTTGCGATCGCCGTTCGTCGTTTAGAAAAGGATCGCTTTTGATCTATGAGAACTAAGACCATTTCGGATTATCCCCTTCTGATCGGGGAACTGATTCGCCGCTCTGAATTGCGAAAAGCGCGGCGCCAACGTTGGTCCTTCCTCTTTAAGATCAATCGGTCAACGAAAAAGCGTTGAATAACGACCGGCTTCTGCCATCCGCCATGAAACCTGCGAAACTCCCAAGAGAACAAAACCCGTACTTCCTAACTGGTCGGGGTAAGAAGAGAGCCTGGTTTTTCTTGCGCTGGAACTCGGCCAAAAAAGTTTAGACCGGGAGAACCCGTCGGTCACGATAGTGGCCTCAGTGGTGGCTTTAAGATATCTTCTAGGATCTATCTTCCAAATCGCACCTGAAGCAGACACGGTGTTAATAGCGAACAGGGTTAGTCGTGATAAGGTGCGACCGCCCTGTTAGTTGATTGTCGATTGAGCGGCTATCACCGAGCCGTCGCAAACCTCACGCGCCGTCCCGCCTCTTCCAGAGCATTCGGGGGGAGTTGGATATTGTTAAATATATAGAGCGTGAAGAGATCGATCGGTATTGAGTGCGAATGAGCAATCTTTCTCTCCGCCTGAAATAAGTGTCGGCTAAAAGGGCCTACGGGTTGATCGCCGGCACCGTGGGTTCGAGTGGACATCAGTAGATTCTCCTTAACAGGTTCTGTCATAACATTTACCTGACTATGTTTTTAGATGCGCAGCCGTCGTGAGTTCGGATGCGCCAGGGCGATTTTGATGCTTTCTCGCCGGGAGCTCTGCCGGTTAGCGGCAGTCGTGAGCAGACCTAGCGTGGGCCCTAATAGTTGGTAGCAGCAATCTCCCAGCGTGGAGATAGCATCCGTTCTGCCCTCTGCTACGCATTAAGTTACGATTGGGCGAAGATCGAAGATTTCGCAGGGGGAACGGATAGACACAAGTTAAGGCGGTCATGAGTCCGGCGTAGCGCCGGGCTCATGGCTTGAAAGAATGCAGGAATCAATGCTTAGAAGGTCTTGCGAACGTCCTCAATCACTCTAGCATACGAAGCGGTGGACGAAGTTGAGGAGCAGTACAACGTCGAGCTAATCAGGCGAGTGGCCAAAGGCGACGATGCCGCTTTTGCTTCACTCTACGATCGATTGTCGCCAGTCCTTTATGGAATGGCTTTACGGATAATGAACGACGCGGGCGAGGCCGAAGATGTGTTGCAGGATGGTTTTCTCTATATTTGGCGGCAAGCGAGCGCTTTTGACCCCGGTCGCGGCAGTGCTTTCGCTTGGGCTGTGATGATTGTGCGCAATAAGGCGATTGACAAGCTGCGGGTCCGTCAACGTGGTGAACGCCTGCATGAACGGGTAACCAGTTTCCCGGAGCTGTTTTCGGATCGGGATGAACAATCTGCCTTAGAACCAGTCTTGCGGGAGCGGCAATCCGAAGTTCGATCGGCTTTATCGGAGGTTTCGCCGGAGCAACGCCAAGCTTTGGAATTGTCTTATTTTTCTGGTTTAACGCACGAACAGATAGCGACCCGACTCGGCGCTCCACTCGGGACGGTTAAAGCCCGCATTCGAAGAGGTCTCCTGCGATTGCGCGAAGTATTTCGGCGAGGCATATGATTGACGAGGCAAAACAAGGGATCGCGATCGATTATGTTCTCGGTGAGCTAACCTCCGCCGAGGCCGCTGCTTTCGAGAAAGAGGTGGCCACCAACCAGGAACTGCGCGATTTCACCAGAGAGTTGGCTAATGGGTACGCTTCGCTGGCACTGACTGCCGGAGCCGTAAGGCCGCGTCCCGATCTATTTTCGCGGATCTTGGCGAAGGCAAATTCGCCTAAACGATCCAAGCAAATCCTGGTCTCTTTCCTGCCATGGGCTTTGGCTGCGTGCCTGGCGGTCGGCCTGTTAGTTCTTGGTCTGAAGGATTCCCGAACCGAGGCCGAATTAGCTGAACTTAGCCGGCGAGATGTTCTCGCGCATTTGCAGATCGCTTCTCTGCAGGCCCAGGTCAATACCTATGCCAAGGCTTCTGCAATCGTCGTTTGGAATGCGCAGCGCCAAAGCGGGCTAGTTCGGCTGGAGGCATTGCCCGCATCCGAACCCGGGCACGATTATCAGCTCTGGATCATCGATCCGGCCGAGAAAACTCCGGTTAGTGCGGGGGTTGTCCCGGTCGGAAACGGGAACGCAGCTACCGTGGAATTTCAGCCCGTCCACCGGGTCACGACCGCCGCGAAATTCGCAGTGAGCATAGAAAAAGCCGGCGGTTCTAGCGTACCTCAAGGTCAAATAATCCTGGTAGGAGATTGAGAGAGCCTATCTCTCACCTCGACGGTTCTCGTTGTTATCGACTAGCACCGTGCTATTGGCTACGAACGCTTCTCAGAACTTGACCATGAGCGTTACGCGAATGCTGCGCGACTCGGCCGGATGAACCTCGATGTCGTTATAACCGCCGTCATCTGGTCCAGCGGGTTCGAACTTTAACCTGGAGGCGTAATAATAGGCGACGTCTTGCATGTGGGTGTGCAACAAATTGAATACATCGACTGCGACGCTACGTGTAAGTTTTACGATTGTAGAATCCGCTCTATCATCCAATAGCTTCCGGCCAAGGCGACAAAGACTGAGCAGGCCGGAACCCATCGGCGAACGAAAGTGGGATGTCGCCGGAGTTGCCACAGGATCGGCAGGACGATCGCCGCAACTGAGAGTTGGCCGATCTCCACACCTAGGTTGAAGCCAACGAGAGGTAATACAATTCCGAATTGCCCGGAGCCGATGCCAAACTCTTTTAGCGCATCTGCAAAACCAAGTCCATGTACCAGCCCGAACGAAAGCGTTATCAGCCAACGCCACTTTGGCGCATCTCCACGGATCAGGTTCTCGATACCGACGTAAGCGATGGAGGCTGCGATCATCGGCTCAACGATTCTCGGAGACAGCTTAACGATATCGAGCGCGGCGAGCGCGAGAGTGATCGAATGAGCGAGTGTGAAACAGGTGATTACTGTCGCAATCGAACGTAAATCTCGGCAAACCACTAACAACGCAAACAGAAAAAGAAGATGATCGTAGCCGGTCAGGATGTGCTCGATGCCGAGCACGAGAAACGTTAGGAACGAGTGACTCTGATTAGCGGAACCCGCGGGCAAGGGGCCTGTTGGCAAGTCAACTTCCAGGGAATTGTCCTTTGCCGATAGCATCGCTTCCGTGAGCGTGGTGCGGTTCGCCGACTGGACCGATACAAACTCGCGGTGTCCGAATGGCAATTTCTCGAATAGGGACGAAACCAAACGCAAACGCGCTGCGTCCGTGCGCCGGAACCTGAGGAGAACGTCAATGTTTTGACTGTCTTTTAAGTTCGCAATCACTTGCTCGGGCACGGCTGTCACATCGTCGAATTGGAGCTGAAACTCACTCGCGGTAACCGTCTCTAGTTGAGCTTTGATGAGAGCAAATTCGGCCGAGCTTCTAAGGGCAACCGGATTTCCATTGTTCGAGCTCAACGATTCAGCGTCCTTAATGGCCAGACCAACCAGCACTTCGATGCGACTGTCTCCCAAAACGATTGTGGCCGAGCTGAGCCCCGGATCGTGTGCCTGTGCGATACACGGAAGAAAAACCAAAAGAAAAAGGTAAATCAACCACGACGGGCGGTCGAGTAAGGCTAATTTCATGTTTAAGCCGATTTCTGCCTCTTCCTGAGTAGGAGAGACCTGGGTTAGGCGCGCCGGATTTACTTGAACGAGCGGGCAACGATTACGTTGCGGCGTCGGATAATCAGAGAGACATTCGAGCCCGGGCTGGCGGTTCCAGCCCAGGCTGAGCGCATAAATATATCGACGGCTAGGGCGAGGGTGAAGGAGATTACTGAGTGTGGTGCGAGTTATTTCGCCCGTTGTGCGGGGTCGCCGCAAACGGAAATACCGCGTTGTAAGTAATGTCGTTCGCGATTACGCCGCCGAGGTTGAATGTCGCGGGATTGATCGGGAAGATCATCGGCGGATTGGTTCTAAGGTCACTCAAGAGCGCGACGACCGCGATGGCCACTACGTCATCGCCAAAACGGCGGCCGTTTGGCCAACCGCCGGGTATAACGCCATTACCGAATCCCATCTGAACCGAACTTGTGAGGGTATCACCACCGAAAATACTGAGCCGATTAAAGCTGGCATCGTTGTTATCCGCGAGGTGAGCGGGGCCGGTCGATAAATCCACCTTGATTAAATCGGGAATAAAGATCCCAGCGATATCGGTCCGGTTAGTTTGCCGGTTCGACGGATCGCCTAACAAAGCAGCGAGCTCGGGAGTCAGCGCATACTTGGCGAAAAGTTTAGCGTCGTCCGTTGCCGGTGTCTCGTTGTAAAGGTTTTTGTCTTCAACGCCGACTAACACCTCGCAAAAGAGTGGGTTGCCTTGTCGCCCAACCTGAACGTAGCCAGAATCCCCCCCGGGGGCTCTTGGGTCGCGGATAACAGAGACACCTTTTCGGCCCGTCGTCGCCCACACCCCAACGATCTGTTGTGTGCCGCCAATATCGCTAATCGGGATATTTAATACGATGGTGTGTACGTTAAACCCGGCCTGCGAATCTAAAGGGGTTTCGGGGCCTGAGTAACTAAAATCCAGATCGAAAATACTCTGGATGTTGGCGTAAAACCCGTCATCGCGTTGACCCGCGTAAACCATATAACCTTTTTTCAGGTTAAAGATGGTTTCAGTGGTGTAGGTGTCCAGCTGGGATGCATTGGTCACACCCGGTTTGGCGACCATGTCGCCGTTGTTCGTAATATTGTATTCAGGCGTGGTGATTCCCTGATTATTGGGTGGAACCAGCAGGTCTTTTCCTAGCACTTCCTCGCTACCGTTTTTTTTGTCAATTTTGGTAACGGTGTAGGTTTGGACCAGATTTTGGTTTTTATCACCCACCTGTTGGATCGGTCCCAGGAACGAAATAGCGATCGTATCTTTGTTCTTGTAAGTCGTTTTGAATTCAAACCGGTAGTCGTACGTGATCCGGCCGCTTTTGAGATCTGATCCGGTTGCGACCAGAATGTCATAACGGACATTCGGATCGAAATTGTAGAGATTAGGTCCGATGCTGGGCTCCTCAAAGGGGTAAACAGCGAGGGCCGTCGTTAGGTATTGGGTAGTCCCGATTGCGGACACGAAGGCATACACATCCGTCGTGTTCGCTGCCGGGTCGAGCGTAATCAGCGGGGCGTCCATGTGACTGGAAGCGACTGCGTCGCTAGGAGACAAGGCTAGAGCCGTCAATCCGGCGCTTACCGATAGTACTGCGAGAGCTCTCAATTGAGCTGTCATGATCAGGTTGCTTTCCTTTGTTTTTACTGCTGCGCAATCGGACGGGTTGTCTCGATTTCTTTTAGCGCAGCAAATTGCTGGTTGAGATCGGATCGTTCCGATGGGAACAGCATTTGTTTGATGCGATTTGCTTTCCCAAAGAACTCTGCTGCACCGGCCCGGTTGTCGCATTCCATCGCGATGCAGCCGGCATGGTAGAAAAGGCGGGCATCTTGGGTGCCTTCGGCCAGCGATTTTCGTGAATAATCGAGTCCCTCAGCAAGTCGACCGTTCGCTCTCAGCGCCCAAGCCAGGACGTCCATGGTAAATACATCTCTGCGAGTCTTTAACTCATCGAATGCCAGCTGGAGAGAGTCTGTTAGTCGTTCGCGCCGGGATGCTAGGAACAGGGCAAAGGTCCGCGGATCATTGGTGGCGCCGGTGGCCATCAGCTTTTGCTCCACTGCTTGCGCTGCCCCTGCTTCTCCAGTTTGGGACAAGGTGTCCGCGAGTATCCATTGATATTCGGGTAGAGGATTGAGCGCCGCAGCCTGTTGCAAAAACGGAAGCGCAACCGTGGGTTTACCCTGAGCCAGAAGGATGCGACCACGAAGGAGTAGCGCCGGAGGATAGTCATGCGCATATTCCAAAGCGAATGCGGCCGCTGTTTCCGCGACGTCCAATTGTCCCGCTTGCAACGAATAGATGCCCAACCGCGTGTAAGCCCAGGCACCCGGTTCAGGTTCACGCGGGCTAGCCGCTGTGGCTGCCATCTGGATAACTTCGATCGCGCCATCTAGATCGCCTTTCAGCCAGCGAAGATTGGCCACGCGGGTGTAGGACTGTAAGTCCGGCCGCAAGTTTACCATGTATTGGTATGCGCCCACTGCCTCGGTCAAATTCCCCTGCTCCATCAGTACATCCCCTAGTAAGCCTTGGTCAGCCGGGTCCCGGCGGACGTTGACCAGTTTCCTGGCGATCGACTCCGCTTCTTTAAACTTGTGTAAACTTTGTAAGATATGTCCTTGCAACAGAAGAGCGTCCGGGTCGTCAGCGCGCTGAGACTCGACAGCGAGTGCACATTGTTCCGCCAGCTTGTAGTAACCCGGATCGTAGCTGAGGCGCGCTTTTCTCACGAATGCCCAGCCCAGCCGTTTCATCAATTCGGGAGGCTGATGTTTTGACCGTGCCTCGTTCTGCAGCGATCGGATCTCATCGTCGATCCGCGTGTCGCCTTTTTGCGGGATAAGAGCAATGTCGGATCTGCTAGCCGTAAAAGCGGTGCTTTGCTCTCCCTTTCGGATACCTGCCGATTGCTGAAACCACCCGGCTCGCCAGAACCCCGCTCCGATAGCGGTGAGCAGCACTGCGCCGAGAACCAGGGGCGGAATCTTTGATCTCATTCTCGAAAAAGACACAAGGTGCAAAATTGGGTTTGGGTACAAATCTTTGCGTTGCAATAGGAGGTAACGCATTGACGACTAACCATCTCTAATGCGCCCCCAACAGATCAGTCGGATGCAAAAAAAGGCGTTCAGGAGATTTTCACTGAATTCTACGAGGTCACACCGAAGCACCCCGTTCGTCTGCTGTTGCTCCGCGGAAGGGCTAGCCAGAGAGAGCTTGGAATATACAGAAAGTTTTCCCCATTCTCAGCAGGGCATGGCCGCGGCCCACGCGAGTCCATTTACCCAGAGCGCGGTCTCATCTCGGACCTGGGAAGTGGAGCGGCGCCACGGATTATCCGGAGCGCCGCTCAAATGTAGCTAAAGAGTTTAGGAGACCACTGAAGTAACTTCCCCTTATAGAATGTTCATCATCGAAGTTAGAATTCGGCTAATTTTCAAGGCAGGAGCCATCAAGGCGCGCCTTGATTCTATACCCGCTAATTCCCTGACCCAACCCTCCTTGGGTTGTCCTAACGTTCGATCCCAATGGACTTCTTGAACTACGAGACTTGTTGCTCTAGTTTGGCTTGGTGCGAGAAATTCCGCATAGCTCCGCTGATTCTCTCTTTGGAAAGCTGAAGGTTAAAGTTGTAACTCCGCTCCTTGCGTTTGTGGTTCTTGGGTGCATTTCCTGGAAATCGGTTCAGGCCCAAAGTGTAGACGATCTGACGCCAAAACCGGAACTAACTCCGCGGCAAGTCGTTGAGTATCAGCTTACGGCTCTGCAACAGAACGATCAGCCCACACCGGATGCCGGTATTGAAAAGGCTTTCCGCTTTGCTTCGCCCGCAAACCAAAAAAGCACGGGGCCGATCTCGCATTTTATCTCCATGGTTCACAGCTCCAGTTATGCCGCTTTGCTAAACGCAAAGGAAGCGACTGTGACCCGGGTTCAGGTAGAGGATCGTGAAGCAAAAATCCTTACGCGGATCGTTAGCGCAAGCGGTTCGGAGACCTTCTACCTTTTTCTCCTTTCGAAGCAACCTCAGGGCGAGGAGGCCAATTGTTGGCTGACAGACGGCGTGATCGGACTCCAGCCGGCAGATGACGGCCAGCCAAAGGTAGAGATCTGATTTTAATGCTGCGCGGTCGCGTTCATAGAATCTGGAAGGTTACCGGCGTGGGCTGTAAAGGCACCGGCGCCGCTTTGCTGGGAACAATGTTCACCGGAGGTCACACCTTCTGTCGTTTCGCGTCATTCCCGATCTCGGCTTTTGGTAGAAACTCGCGGCCGGAGGTCACCATGAAACTCCACATCTCGCGGCCAGCGGGCGATAATGTCCGGTCCGAACGATGCATTGCGTACCATTCGCGAACAATAGGGAGGCCCTCCACTTTGAGAACTATCAATTTACCGGTTGCCAACTCGGCTTCGATGGTGTGGGCAGAGATAAGGGAGAGACCGAGTCCAGCCATCACCGCTTGTTTAACGGTCTCGTTTGAAGCGATTTCGATTCTGACTTTGTCAGACTTCATCGGCATGCCGCTAAACAGGTAGTCGAACATGCTTCGAGTTCCTGATCCTTGTTCCCGGACAATAAAATTTTCGTTTACCAACTCCTCTTTAGTAACCCGAGCCTTACCGGCGAAGGGATGGTCCGGTAGCGCAATGATCACGTGTGGGTGAGGTCCGATCGCTTCGCTCTCCACGCCAAAGTCCTCCGGTGGACGACCCATCAAAGCGATGTCGGTTTCATAATCACGCAGAGATGCGATCACGTCTTTGCGGTTCCCGATAGAAAGCCTCAGGTCAATCTTCGGGTGCAGTTTCATAAACGCTGCGATCAGCCGGGGGGCAAAGTATTTTGCTGTGGATACGGTGCTGATCCGGATGCGTCCACCGAGCATTCCATTTTTGCCATGCAGGCTCTCTAAGAGTTCATTGATCACGCCATCGATACGAGCAGCGGCAGCCACCACTTCTTTGCCGGCCTCCGTCAACCGTAAGCGCCCATCCAGACGATCGAAAAGTTGAAGTCCCAGGTCTTCTTCCAGGAGTTTAACCCTCGTGGTAAGCGCCGCAGGGGTCACGCAGAGTACTTCAGCGGCCTTCACCATCGTACCGCATCGACCGACTTCGCGAATGGTTTCCAGCTGCCTCAAGGTGAAATTATGCATCGTACTACAATTTAATTATTTTAAATTAAGGCTAAACTATATTCAATTTACTTTAGTGGTGCAAAGTCTTAAGATCGGGTCCGCGTAACCGGGGCTACCGAGTAACCCTGGCAAGCGGATCCCAATTAAGTCTCAGTCCGAAAGCTCAGAGCGAAAATGTCAGCCACAGCGACATCTAATCTTGATCTGATGGCTACCTAGCGATCTAGCAACACGTATAGAGATTGTAATCCTGGGTATGTGAATAAAGGATCGACCGTAGAATACGGTAATCGAAGGGACCATTTCTACTTTCTTTCAGAAATAGGCTCGGGATGGCCGGTCGGAATCGAATCGCGGAATCCTGGTTGTCCCGTCTCGACTTGGGGACTAGTTTTGGATCTCCAACCGTGAACGAAAATCTCGACCCCCCAGGATTTACGGACGCAAGTCCTGAAAGCTTCGGCCCAGGCCAAGGTTTGATTAAAACGTTGCGCCGTTTTCGCGAGCAACCCGGCTCTTTGCAAGAGAAATGCGAATTTTGCGGCGTTGGTCTCGAGACAGAACACCGGCATTTGTTGGAAGTCTCGAAAAACCGAATTGCCTGCACTTGCTCGCCTTGCGCCCTCCGATTCCAGGATGTGGTTGGAGGTCGGTTTAAGCTAATCCCGAGAGATGTCCGGCGTTTACCCGAATTCGATATGTCAGACGCGGAGTGGGAAAACCTGGCGCTGCCAATTAATCTTGCGTTCTTTTTCTACAGCACGCCCCAACAAAAGATGAACGCGATGTATCCTAGTCCGGCCGGTGCCACCGAGTCGCTGCTGCCGCTCACCGCTTGGAGTTCCTTGACCGAAAAGAATTCGGCTTTGACGAGGATGGAGGCAGACGTGGAGGCGCTTTTGGTAAATCGGGTGGCCGCCAAGCGTGAGTATTATATTGTACCGGTCGATGTTTGTTTCGAGCTGATCGGCTTGATTCGCATCCATTGGCGCGGATTCTCGGGTGGTGACAAAGTCTGGGAAGAAGTCGAGAGATTCTTTGCCAAGCTGGACAACAATTCTTGTTCTTGAGCGGCGTTGCCCGGGTTCGAGCCAGGTTGCGTCGCGAAAAAAAAACTGCTTAGGCGCATAAAAAACCGATGCCTGACCTTGATTTCAAAGTGACCGGAGTGGGGCCGGCAGCGCGTGGGTTATTACCGTTGCTTCATTTCAATCTGCAGATTTCAAATCGGCCACCTGCTGAATTGATTCAGGCGGTAATGATCCAGGCTCAGATACAGATTCAATCGGCCCAGCGCCCGTATAATGACGGCGAAAGAGAGAAATTAGAGGACCTGTTCGGCACACCTGATCGTTGGGGCCAAACCCTGCGCAATCGGCTGTGGACGCATGCCAGCACCACGGTGTCACCTTTTTCGGGAGAGACCGAGGTCATTCTGCCGGTGCAATGCACTTACGATTTTAACGTGATCGCCACGAAGTATTTTTATGCCTTGGATGGAGGGGAAGTGCCGTTGCTGTTTCTATTTAGCGGAACGGTTTTTTACGCGGGACAGCACGGCGAATTACTGGTGCAACAGATTTCGTGGGACAAGGAGTGCGCCTATCGGATGCCAGCGAAAGTCTGGTCCGATTTAATGAACCATCACTATCCCAATAATGCTTGGCTCTCTTTGCAGCGGGACGTGTTCGATAAATTAACTGATTTCAAGCGTAAACGCGGTTTGCTAACTTGGGAGCAGGCTGTGGAGCTCCTGTTGGAGGGTCAAACCAAGGAGAGCGATAAGAGCGATAAGAGCGATAGAGCGACTGCGTGAATTACAGCAACTGCGTAATGCGACCCCCACAGTAGCCTATGAATCTCCCCTTAGTTAACGAAGTTGTCGAGGCGGTGTTGTATGAAGGATATATCCTTTATCCTTACCGGCCTTCCGCGAAGAAAAACCGGCAACGGTTCACTTTTGGGCGTGTTTATCCGCACGCTTACAGCGAGGCTCAAAAAGGAGCGGAACCTTTCGTGATGACGACGCAGTGTCTGGCTCATAGCCAAGGTGAAGGGACGCGGCTGGAAGTCAGTACCCGGTTCTTGCATGTGACTTCTAGGGAGATCCTGTCGCCCCGGGAACCCTGGCATGACCTGCCGGCGTCTTTGTCTCCGGGGCTGGTAGAAGTTGTGCCCGAACTCCTAGTAGAGGGTCAGCATTTCTTAACTTGGCAAGAGGCGGTTGAACGAGAGATTAATATCTCTCCGCAAGATCCCAAACAGATCTGTGGCGCAGCCTGCCGTCTGGCCTACGAATTTCCCGCCTCCGAGAATTTGGAGCCGATAAAAGATAGCCACGGATCGATTGCCGGCATAATCCGGCGGCGCCAGGAAAGGCTGGCGGGGGAGATCGTCCTTCAAGTTGAGGAACTGCGGTCAGGTCTGTTTAAGATCAACGTAGACGTCATCAATCAGACTCCCATCTCAGAACGCGACCTCGAGAATCAGGATTCGGTTCTGCTACGGACCCTGGCCTCGACGCACACCATCCTCCACCTGGAGGGTGCAGCGTTTGTTTCGTTAATGGATCCCCCGGATTCGCTGCGCGAATTGACTTCATCCTGCAAAAACCAAGGTACCTGGCCGGTATTAGTTGGGGACGAAGAAGCCGGCGATCGGAGGACGATGCTTTCCTCGCCCATCATTCTCTACGACTACCCGAAAATTGCTGCGGAGAGCCCTGGCGAATTGTTTGATGGTACCGAGATCGACGAGATTCTGACCTTGCGCGTCATGACCATGACGGATGCCGAAAAAGACGAAATGCGCCAATCGGACCCCCGAGCACGCCGGATCTTAGAGCGCACAGAATCAATGCCGGAAGATCAATTGCTAAAGATGCATGGGGTTGTCCGCGAGTTGCGATCATTTGGCGATGATCCCTTTAGCGATGAGTTTTTTAGCAATGACCGGCGCCTAGAGGTCGCTGAGGTTAACGGCGTGCAGCTCCGCGCTGGGGATCGAGTGATAATTAGACCTAAATCCAGAGCGGATATCATGGATATGGCACTGGAAGGAAAGATAGCGACGATCGAGGCGATCGAAGAGGATGCGGAAAGGCGCATTCATCTGGCTCTGGTACTGGATGACGATCCGGGCAAAGACCTCGGGTTCATGCGCCAGCCCGGCCATCGATTCTTTTATACGCTCGACGAGGTAGAGCCGGTTTCGGAAATAAAATGAATGCGACCGGGCGCATTCTGGTTGCCGGCATCGGGAATATTTTCTTCGGCGATGACGCGTTTGGCTGCGAGGTAATAAAAGAGCTCACGAAATCGCAATTGCCTGAGAAGGTCGACGCGAAGGACTTCGGCATTCGTGGGTATGACCTGGCCTACGCGATCATGGACGGCTATGCCGCCACGATTTTGGTGGATATTACCGCGAGAGGGGAACCTCCCGGAACGCTGTACCTGATTGAGTTGGACCAAGAAAAGATCGCGAACGTGGAGGCGTCAATTCCGGATGGCCATAGCCTGGGACCTGTCCAAGTACTTCGTCTGGTTCAATCATTGGGCGGCCAAATGACTACACTCTACTTGGTCGCCTGCGAGCCGGCGGTTTTAGAGACCGAAGATGGTCACATCGGCCTCAGCGAACCAGTACAGGCTGCTGTGCCTGGGGCCATTCAGATGATTCAAAAGCTCATGGATCGACTGTGTCTCCCGGCGCCTGGTGCGATGCCGGCCGCCGAGCATTGAGGACGGCACTCGCGGCTTAGTGATCAGTTAGGAGCTACGAGCTAGGAGCTGGCATCTAGAATCTAGGACCAGACACATCAGGCAAAACTCGGCACATCGGATAAAAACGTGGGAGCCTCAAACACGCATATGAACCCAGAGTTTCGTTGGTCGCATGGGAACCCCTCCTAGCTTCTAGATTCTAGCTCCTGAACTGATTGCCTCAGAGAGCCGCACTGGCCGGTAATTTGGCAAAGAAAACTCCATTTGCAGTATCCACCATCCGAAACCGCCATTAAATAAAATTTAAGCGGAATCAAATAATTAAAATTTGCCTTAATCCGATCAGCGATGATACGGTCGAAATATTCACCCCCCGTCGGCTACTCTCGGTCCGAGTAGTCAAGTGCATATGGCAGCAATATCTTGTTCCACCGAGGATGGCCTCCGACTGCTGTCGAGTTGTAGACCGCCCGCGCGGGATGTGTTCAGCGGCGGGCGGATTTCAGAAAAGGTAATCGGATAATGAGCGCCAAAATCTCTTCCTTCCCCGGGACATCCGGACGTAGTGCCGATCTTCTACTGGAAAAGCTCCAGGATCCCAAGGTCGCCGAATCATTGGTTTCGCTTTTGGAAAAGTCACAAGTGCTTAACGACTTTCTAGAGCGAAGCGAGGGCATGTTAAACTCGATCACGAAAGGGGTCGGCGAGCTCGGTCGGGTTGGGGTAGCCACGCTTTCGCAAACCTTTAAATCGGTCGAACTGGACGACATAAAAGCGGCCGGCGGACAGTTGCAGGCAATGATACCGGCAGTGCGGGATTTTATGGCTGAGCTTGGATCTCTTAAAGAGTCCGGGTTCTTCGACCCCGAAGTGGTAAAGGTCTTTGGCCGGACCGCGCGGGCAATGTCCGCGGCTGCTCGGGACCCCGATGCGCATTCCGATGACACCTATGGGATTTTCAGCGTAGGCGGCTTGCTGAAGGATCCTGAGATCGCTCGCACCTTAAACTTTTTTATTTCATTCGCTCGCCATTTCGGGGGCGATCTCAAACAAGACGGAGCAGGTTCCGCCAACGGTAAAAAATAAAATCGGGCGCGAAGCCGAGATTTGGGCCGGCTCGCAACAAAATATCCTAAAAGCCAAAACGGAAGCGTAAAACCATGGCAGCAGCAGCATCCCCTCAAATCGGAGCCCATCGTCCGCCGGACGTAAAGGAAGTCCACGTTGTATGGATGACAACCGGTCTTGGATGCGACGGAGACTCAGTTTCAGTCACCGCCGCTACTTTACCCAGTATCGAAGATGTCGTTATGGGAGCAATTCCAGGTCTCCCTAAAGTTCATCTGTATAATCCAGTCTTGGCCTATGAAGTTGGCGACGACTTCATGCAGTACTGGTACAAAGCAGCGGAAGGGAAGTTAGATCCGTTTGTGCTCATCGTGGAAGGTTCAATTCCGAACGAGAAGATTAAAAAAGAAGGCTACTGGGCGGCGCTAGGCACCGATTCGAAAACCGGCCAACCGATAACCACCAATGAATGGTTGGACCGCCTTTCACCCAAAGCGTTAGCCATTGTTGCTTGCGGCACCTGCGCTACCTACGGGGGTATCCATGCCATGGAGGGTAACCCGACAGGAGCGATGGGAGTGGCGGATTATCTCGGTTGGGATTGGCGCTCAAAAGCTGGTCTGCCGATTATCAATGTGCCCGGTTGTCCGGTCCAGCCCGACAACATGATGGAGACCTTGCTTTACCTGCTGTACCAGGTTGCCGGTTTGGCGCCGGTGATACCGTTGGATGACGAGCTACGTCCCAAATGGTTGTTCAGCAAGACGGTCCATGAAGGTTGTGACCGCGGCGGCTACTATGAACAAGGTGATTTCGCCGACACTTACGGTTCGCCAAAGTGTATCGTGAAACTCGGCTGCTGGGGGCCAGTCGTTAACTGTAACGTCACTAAACGAGGATGGATGGATGGGATCGGAGGATGCCCCAACGTAGGCGGCATCTGTATCGGCTGCACTATGCCGGGTTTTCCGGACAGGTTTATGCCGTTTATGAATCCGCCGCCGGGAGCCATGATTTCCTCCGCGGTTTCCGGGGTAACGGGAGGGATAATTCAAGCGTTACGAGAGATCACGCAACGCGCCGCGAATAAGGAGCCCGCTTGGCGCCATCCTCGCGCTCAACTAACGACGGGTTATCAACCCACCACCTATTAACCCTCTGCCGTCCAACCAAAATTTCGCTAACCGAAGGAACTAACCAATGTCAGTTGCAACTGCTCCCGTTAAGGGAACCCAGTCCCATCCGGAAAATATCGTAGAAATGTCCTGGGATCCGATTACCCGGATCGTCGGAAGTTTAGGTATTTTTACGAAAATAGATTTTGCCAACAAGAAGGTCGTCGAATGTCATAGCACTTCTTCCATCTTCCGGGGTTACAGCATTTTTATGAAGAACAAGGATCCCCGGGATACGCATTTTATAACCAGCCGTATCTGTGGGATCTGCGGTGACAATCACTGCACTTGCTCGATCTACGCCCAAAACATGGCGTACGGAATCAAGCCGCCACCGATGGCGGAATGGATTCTTAACCTGGGCGAAGCGGCCGAATACATGTTCGATCACAACATTTTCCAGGACAATCTGGTTGGGGTCGATTTTTGCGAGAAGATGGTGCGCGAAACCAATCCCAGTGTTTGGGAGAAAGCCAAGGCCAAAGACTCGCCTCATGCTGCCGATCATGGGTACCGCAAGATATCGGATATCATGACGGCGCTGAACCCGTTCGAAGGCGAGTTCTATCGCGAGACCTTGCAGGTGAGCCGGATGACTCGAGAAATGTTCTGTCTGATGGAAGGCCGACATGTGCATCCATCGACATTGTATCCCGGTGGCGTCGGTACCGTGCCGTCGGTACAATTGTTCACCGATTTTCTCGTGCGCTTGATGAAGTACATCGAATTCATGAAGCGGTGTGTACCGCTGCATGACGATTTGTTCGACTTCTTCTACGAAGCTTTGCCTGGCTACGAACAGGTTGGATTCCGCCGGACGCTCATGGGCTGCTGGGGATCTTTCCAGGACCCTGATGTCTGTGATTACAACTACAAGACGATGGATAAGTGGGGGAAAGCAATGTTTGTTACCCCAGGCATCATCGTCGACGGAGAGTTAGTAACCACCAATCTGGTCGACATCAACGTCGGGCTCCGCATCCTGCTCGGTTCCTCCTATTACGAAGATTGGGATACGAGCGAAACCTTTGTGAAGGAAGATCCCCTGGGTAACCCGATCGATCAGCATCATCCGTGGAACCAAACTACCATTCCTAAACCGCAGAAGCGTGATTTCGGCGGCAATTACACCTGGGTGATGTCACCGCGGTGGTTGGATAAACGGACGGGTGACCATCTGGCGCTGGACACTGGCGGCGGACCTCTACCTCGTCTCTGGGTGACGGCCATGGCCGGTTTGGTGGATTGTGGCTATGTCAAGTCCACTGGACATAGTGTTAAAATTATCCTCCCGAAAACGGCGATGAAGCCGGAGGTCGAATTGGAGTGGAAGATTCCGAAATGGAGCAACGCACTCGAGCGCGATCGAGCTCGCACTTATTTTCAAGCTTACTCAGCGGCCGTGGCGATGCATTTCGTGGAGAAAGCCATGAAAGAATTGCATGCCGGCCGTACGGAGACGTTCACCCCGTTCAAAGTGCCGAGCGAAGCGATCGGCTGCGGGTTCCATGAGGCTGTCCGCGGTGTCCTATCGCATCACCTGGTGATTCGTAACGGCAAGGTGGCCAACTATCACCCGTATCCGCCGACCTGCTGGAATGCTAATCCCCGGGATGTCTACGGTACCCCTGGCCCCTACGAGGACGCGGTGCAGAATACACCGATCTTCGAAGAGAACGGACCTGATAAGTTTAAGGGAATCGATATTATGCGTGCGGTACGCAGCTTCGATCCCTGCTTACCATGCGGAGTCCACATGTACTTAGGCGATGGCAAGGTAGTGGAACAGATGCACACCCCAACCGTGTACGCCGGACTCGCCAAAAAATGAGGGCCCCCGCCGCAGAAACCAAGAGGTCGGCCTCCCACCTGTCGCGCCGTAGCTTGGCGAAGGCGGAAGCGAGGCCCGCTCCACAGAAAGAAAGGCTATGATTCAACAAATCGAAGCGGTCCCAGAAGAGATCTACGACATTGAACTTGAACATAGCCTTTTAGAAGCAAACGCAAAACTTGCCCAAGAAAACCGGAACGAACTCGATCGCCGCGGGGTGACGGCGATCGATGTAATGGGAGCGATTGGCTCCGGTAAAACGACCCTGATCACGCGTCTGGTAGGAAGATTAAAGGATCGATTTGGTGTCGCCGTATTTAACGGCGATGCCACCACGAGTAACGATGCCGACCTGATCGCCAGTCAGAGTGTGCCTGTAGTCCAGATCGCAACCGTCAACGGCTGCCATCTGGACGCTAACCTGGTTGGGAAAGCTTTGCGGAAGATCAGCTTAGATAATTTGCGGCTGCTCTTTATCGAAAACATTGGCAACCTGATCTGTCCAGCCGAGTTTCCGTTAGGTTCCAAGGCCCGAGTAGTAGTGGTCAGTGTTACCGAAGGTCCTTACATGGTCAGGAAACATCCTCATATGTTTATGGGAGCACAGTTAGTTGTGATCAATAAGATCGATCTGGCTGAGGCCATGGAAGTCAGCGTGGCGGATTTAACCCAGGACGTTCACCGATTAAAGCCTGATCTGACCGTGATTCCGACCAGCTGTAAGACCGGCGCTGGGCTCGATGAAGTAACGGCAGCACTGCTCGCTGTGTGAAATGATGCGCCGATGCATGAGTTATCCATTGCCTCGGCGGTAGTAGACAGCGTGCTCGAGTTTGTGGCTGAACGCTCGGTAAAAAGAGTGATCTCAGTCAAACTGGCGGTTGGCGAGTTGACCCAAGTGGAAGAAGAACAACTCCGTTTCTCCTACATGGCGATAACCCAGGAAACGCCGATCCAAGACTCAGAATTAGAAATCGAACGCGTCGCAGCAGTCGTGCAGTGTCGGGAGTGTAGCTATTCCGGGCGTCCCAAGTATTGGGATGACCTCCTGGCTGTCGCTCCGATACCAACCATGCAATGTCCTGATTGCGGAGGCACGGTTGAGCCGGTGGAAGGAAACGATTGCGCCATCAGATCGATCCGGTTCGCGACTGAAGACAACGGTATGGCCGTTCCGGCTGCCTGAAACCTTTTATGGAAAGAAATCTTAGCGTGTCGAGTAGCAACGGAAACTCCGAGACGAGTCCGCACTCCGGAGGGTCAGCCGGCGATATCAATGCGCACGGCGATCGCATTCAGCGGCTTCTCGGACAAGTGGAAGCATTGCCGTATCCCGGCGCGAGAGAACTCATTCACGAATGCATGGAGGCGGTGCTCGCATTTTACGGAGTCGGGTTGCAGCGGATTCTGCACGTCGTGAGCGAAGATGGCCCGGAGGGCCGCAAGGTCTACCGTGACTTAATTCACGACGATGTGGTGAGAGGGTTGCTTCTCATTCATGACCTCCATCCGTCGGACATGGAGACCCGCCTGCGCGAAGCTTTAGATAAAGTGCGGCCCTATTTGAAGAGCCATGGTGGTAACGTCGAGCTGATTAGCGTGCAAAACGATATCGCCAGGTTGCGGTTACAGGGCACTTGTGAAAGCTGCGCTTCATCGTCGGTGACCCTGGAACTCGCGATCCGCCATGCGATCGAGCAGGCCTGTCCCGACTTAGCGCACTTCGAGGTTGAAGGTGTGCAGGATAAACCCGCTGCTTCACTAGTAGCGCAGCGCAAGGTTACTGATTGGACGGTCATAAAGAGCGCACATCAGCTCGAAGAAGGAGCTTGGATGCCGGTTCGGCTGGGGGATACTCGGCTGGTAGTGTGCAAGCTCAATGGAACTCTTTACGCTTATCGCAATCGTTGTCCGGCCTGTAATATGCCGCTGGACACGGGCACCTTTGAAGCCGGTTTTCTTTCCTGCGCGCTGAATCACCGATACGATGTGATCCATGCGGGCCAATGCGCGGAAATCCCCAGCGCACATCTCGATCCTCTTCCCCTTCTAATCCAGAACGGCGTCGTGAAAGTGGCGCTCACGCGAGAGGTCGCGGATGCAACCCCCGAAACTGTTCCAGCCAACAGCTGAGCCAAATGATCCGACAGAGTCTGGCCGCGCCAAGATCACGGTACATGGTGCGGTTCAGGGAGTCGGTTTCCGCCCATTTGTCTACCGCTTGGCCACCCAGCTTCATTTGAATGGATGGGTGCTCAACTCTTCTCAAGGGGTTTTCATTGAAGTCGAAGGCCCGCTCAATCTGGTTCAGATTTTTTTGAGCCGGCTAGAAAGCGAAAAACCTCCACTGGCAATTATTCAGAGTTTGGAGTGTTCCTTTCTCGATGCGACCGGTTACGACCACTTCGAGATCCGCTATAGCGAGCAGTCTGGAAAAAAGACCGCTCTGATTCTTCCCGACATCGCTATTTGTCCGGATTGCTTACGAGAAATTTTCGATCCAGGCAACCGGCGCTTTCGGTATCCATTCACTAACTGCACAAATTGCGGACCGCGTTTCAGCATCATTGCAGAACTGCCCTACGATCGACCGAATACGTCGATGAGACGCTTTAAGCAATGTCCTGATTGCGAAGCCGAGTATCACGATCCTCTTGACCGTAGGTTTCACGCGCAACCGAACGCTTGCGCTAGGTGTGGGCCTCATCTGGAACTGTGGGACCGGCAAGGAAAAGTGTTGGCCTCCAAAGACGAGGCTTTGCTGCAAGCGGCGGAATTTATTAGGCAGGGAAACATTCTGGCCTTGAAAGGGATCGGCGGTTTTCAATTGCTAGCGCTTGCTCACGAACAGGATATGGTAGTCCGCTTGCGCGAACGGAAGCGGCGTGAAGGGAAGCCATTCGCCTTGATGTATCCCTCCGTCGCATCGGCTAAACGCGATTGCCTGATAACAGATCCGGAAGAGCGTCTACTGACGTCGCCGGAATCGCCGATCGTATTATTAGGTCGCCGTTCTGGCAGTTCTGCCATCGCGGAGTCTGTCGCCCCGGGTAACCGATCCTTCGGCGTCATGCTTCCCTATACTCCCCTCCATCATCTGTTAATGCATGAGCTCGGGTTCCCCGTCATCGCTACCAGTGGAAACTTAGCCAACGAGCCGATCTGCATTGATGAAAATGAAGCGCTCGAACGGTTGCAAGGTATTGCCGACTTCTTTTTGGTGCACGACCGGCCAATCGTCCGGCATGTCGATGATTCCATCGCCCGAATAGTCTGTAACCGGGAAATGGTACTGAGACGGGCGCGGGGCTACGCGCCGTTACCGGTGCGGATGAAGGAACCGGTGCCAACAGTTTTGGCGGTCGGTGCCCACCTGAAGAACGCAGTAGCCTTAAGCGTTGGACAGGATGTCTTTATCAGTCAGCACATCGGTGACCTGGAGACCACGTCTGCACTGGCTGCTTTTCAACGGACGGTTGTAGATCTACCTCGGCTCTACGAGGCCCAGCCGGAGTTAGTCGCTTGTGACCTGCATCCCGATTATCTTTCTACCAAGTACGCTGCCGGCACTCGTATCCCACTAGAGCGGGTCCAACATCATTGGGCGCATGTGCTGGCTTGCATGGCGGAGAACGAGTTAGAGGCGCCGGTACTCGGTGTGTCTTGGGACGGCACCGGTTACGGAACCGATGGGACTATCTGGGGAGGCGAGTTTTTATTAGCGGTTGATGATTCATTTCAACGAGTAGCCCATTTTCGGCAGTTCCGGCTCCCCGGAGGTGAAATGGCGGTGCGGGAACCGCGCCGGACTGCTCTGGCTCTTCTGCACGAGATTTGGGGGCAGAGAGGCTTCGACAAGCGTTCTCTAGCCCCGGTGGCGGAATTTTCGAAGACTGATCTTGGGCTTATCCAACAAATGCTGACTAAAGGCTTTAACGCTCCAATCACCTCCAGTGTTGGGCGATTGTTCGACGCGGTCGCCGCGTTGATCGGCCTCCGACAACAGGTCACGTTTGAAGGACAGGCGGCGATGGAATTAGAATCAGTAATCGATCCCGAAGTAACCGATCTCTACCCATTCGAGATCAGCAATGATGTTCCCCACATCATCGATTGGGCGCCGATGGTTGGGGAGATTTTGATCGACCTGCAGCGCGGAAATTCGACTGGTTCTATTTCCGCAAAATTTCACAACACCCTGGCGGGAATGATTGTTGCCATTGGCCAACAGGTGGTGCTGCCCAAAATAGTACTAACTGGCGGATGCTTCCAAAACCGGTATCTTCTTGAACAGTCCGTCCTGCGTCTCACTCGGGCAGGTTTTAAACCATACTGGCACCAGCGTGTGCCCACCAACGATGGTGGCATCGCACTGGGACAAGTTGCCGCCGCTGCCCTGGCTAGCCGCCGGATGGTCAATACCGAAGGAGTCAAAGCGCGATGAACCTACTCTACGGTGAAATCGTCGAAATGCTGGCCGAAGGCGGAATGCGCTTTGGCAAAATCCGCGTTGGCGGCGCTCTTAAGAAAATTTCACTCGAACTATTAGGAGAACCTCAGATTGGGGATCGAGTTCTGGTTTGCGATGGTATCGCGATCAGTAAGGAGAATGAGTCAAAGAACTTTCAACTATGTGTCTAGCAATCCCGGGTAAGCTCATTGAAGTCTCACAAGATCCGCAGGGAGTCAGAATGGGAAAGGCGAACTTCGGCGGCATCGTCAAGCAGGTCTGTCTGGAATACACGCCGGAAGTAAGTATCGGCGACTATGTCTTAGTGCATGTCGGCTTCGCACTAGGCAAGGTTGATGAGGAAGAAGCCCTTCGTACCTACCGGCTTCTGCAAGAAATGGATCAACTGTCCGAGCTCGAAGCCCCTGACATCTGACCCTAACCCTGGAGGCTATTTATGAAATATCTCGACGAATATCGAAACGAAGCGCTGGCGCAGAAGTTAGTCGGCGAAATCAGCCGGGCGGTTACCCGGCCATGGGTTTTGATGGAGGTTTGTGGTGGTCAGACTCATAGCATTGTGAAGTATGGAATTGACCACATGATTCCTGAAGAGGTCGAACTGGTGCATGGGCCAGGTTGCCCAGTGTGCGTCACTTCGCTGGAGATGATCGATAAAGCGCACGCCATCGCGCGACGTCCGGACGTGATTTTCACCTCGTTCGGCGACATGCTTAGAGTGCCGGGGTCAGACGGTGATCTATTGGTACTCAAGTCGCGGGGAGCTGACATCCGCGTGGTCTATTCGCCGATCGACGCACTTAAAATCGCCCGGGCGAATCCGGACAAAAAAGTTGTGTTTTTCGCTATCGGGTTCGAGACGACAGCGCCCGGCAATGCCATGGCGGTTTGGCAAGCTGCCAAGCAGGGGATTAAGAACTTCTCCGTGTTGGTTTCCCACGTTTTAGTTCCTCCCGCCATGGCTTCAATTTTGCAGTCGTCTTTAAATCGCGTGCAAGGATTTTTGGGACCCGGACATGTCTGTACCGTCATGGGATATCGAGAATACGAGCCGATTGCCGAGCGGTTTCATGTTCCTATCGTTATTACGGGGTTCGAGCCTTTGGATATTCTTGAAGGCATCCTCATGACGGTTCGGCAGCTCGAACAAGGCAGATTTGAAGTCGAGAATCAATATCCGCGGGTAGTAAAACGAGAAGGTAACTTAATAGCGCAAGATCTGATCAATCAGGTTTTCGAGATCGGCGACCGTAAGTGGCGTGGGGTAGGCTCCATCCCAAAGAGCGGTTACAAGCTCCGGTACGAGCTGCGAGATCACGATGCCGAACGAATTTTTGAAGTCGAAGAGATCGATACTCAAGAACCGGAAATCTGTATCAGTGGCCTGGTATTGCGAGGGGTAAAGAAGCCGCACGATTGCCCGGCTTTCGGCACGCTTTGTACTCCCGAGCGGCCGTTGGGTGCAACCATGGTCTCGGCCGAAGGGGCTTGTGCTGCCTACTATGCCTATGGCCGTCACTTAGAACAGCACCGGCGACAAAGCCCGGCGGCGGAGACTGTAACGGTTAAACAACCTTCTACCGTACCATGAGCACAACTCAGCAAAGGGCACCCGTCATCGATAAAACGACTGAGACCTTTCGCGACAAAGTCCTTCGCAAATGCGGCGAGAGTGTCGAGATGAAGGAGAAGTTCTTCAATAAATACGCCGAGCCGTTGGAAGCGATGTCACGTGCGATGGCGGAACATTTTCAACATGGCGGGCGGCTGTTTGTGATGGGTAACGGAGGTAGTCTCTGTGACGCTTTGCACATGTGCGTTGAGTTTAACCATCCTATAATTGAGAAACGGCCAGCGTTCCCGGTAATTCCGCTGATGACCGATATCGCTACCATGACTGCAATCGGGAACGATATCGATTTCACGCGAGTCTATCTCAACCAACTTCGCTTGCTAAGTGCGCCTGGTGATATGGCGATGGTTTTCAGCACTAGCGGCAAGTCGCCGAATTTGATCTACGCGCTCCAAGCCGCGCGAGAAAAGAAAATGCTAACCATCGCCTTTGCCGGTAAGGATGGCGGCCGATTTCCCGAGATCTCAGACTATTGTTTTATCGTACCATCCTACAGCATCCATCGGATTCAGGAGGTGCATGCCACGGTAGTGCACGTTGTATGGGACTTGGTTCACATCGCCATGGGCGCAGAGGATGTAACCTAACGTGGAGGGCGCATCGCCAGCGAGGCGCGCTCTAAAGTTCGGAATTTTATGAAATCATCAGTCAGCGATCACCAGCCATCTGTGGTTTCTGAGTCGACCCAAGACCTGAGCCCGCTTATGGGGAGCTGCCCTCTTCCGATATCCGACTATCGGGAGATTGTATTGGCGCACGGAAGCGGGGGGAAATTGAGCCAACAGCTTATTCAGAAAATAGTACTCCCCCAATTCCGTAACGAACTGCTTGAGCCGCTCCACGACGGCGCAATTTTCTCTATCAATGGGGTCCGGCTCGCTTTCAGCACCGACTCGTTTGTGGTTAGCCCGATTTTCTTTCCGGGCGGCGACATCGGTAAGCTGGCCGTGCATGGGACGGTCAATGACCTGGCCATGTGCGGGGCCCGGCCGCTCTACTTGTCCGCGGGCTTTATTCTGGAAGAGGGAACCAGCATGGAGGACTTCTGGAAAGTCGTCTGCTCTATGCGCGAAGCCGCAGCAGAGGCGGGCGTCGCCTTGGTCACTGGTGACACTAAAGTGGTTGATCGAGGCAAAGCGGATAAAATCTTCATCAATACCTCAGGAATTGGTGTAGTTCCGGATGGAATCAATATCGGTCCCGGACGGGCCCAGGTCGGTGACAAGGTGATTGTTAGCGGCGAGATCGCCGTTCACGGGATGGCGATCATGTCGGTGCGGGAGGGATTGGAGTTCGAAACCCAGATCGCGAGTGATACCGCTCCGCTAAACCGTTTGGTCGAGACCATCCTGGCGGCGTCTCCAGACGTGCACGTGTTTCGTGATCCGACCCGGGGCGGAATAACCAGCGCGCTAAGTGAGATCGCGCAGACCGCAAAAGTCGGGATCAGACTGGATGAGTCTCAGATCCCCATCAGCGAGGAAGTGAAAGGCGCCTGCGAGATTCTAGGGCTCGACCCGCTTTATGTTGCTAATGAAGGGAAACTTTTGGCGATTGTTCCGGCGGAGTCCGCCTCCGCTGCGCTAGCCGCCATGCAATCTCATCCCCTCGGCGCTAAGGCCGCCATCATCGGCGAAGTGGTTTCGGAGCATCCGGAGTTTGTAACCATGAAAACGCGGATTGGTGGAACCCGCGTTGTCGATATGCTTTCCGGAGAGCAACTGCCGAGAATCTGCTAGTGCTTACAGCGACAGCTGTTCGGCCGGCACAATTCGTAACCGCCAAAGTTGAGCTCGATATCCGCGACTGCGGAGAATTCCGCGCAAGCTAGGCATAGATATCCGATTTCTTGGTCCTGATATTTGAGTGCTCTATAACCGTCACAGCAGTCGCAGTGGCCGACTAAGTGGCGACTGATCTTTTTAATAATTACGTCCATTTTCCTCCTACAACTCCCAAGAACAACAATTCAGCACGTCCCGTGCCCAATCAATTACTCTTTAGGGTAAGGTCCGGCACAGGGAAAATCATTGCGTCTGGCTTCGTGGACAGGGGCTCACAGAACGCCTTGCGCTGGCGGCCAACTGTGAGGTTCGAGTTCTCGAACCTTCCGTTTTTCGCAGTAGGAAATTGTCCCGACCTGTCCGCCGTAGTTCAGGATGACGAAGGAGGAAGGGACTAAAGGACTCAGCCCGGGGTTTTAACCCCGGGTTGCTAGCCAAAACGGACCCGCCCTCACCAGGCGTTTCGTTCTCTTCCTCGTGCTCGAAAAGTGGGGTTGGGATGGCGGAGTACTCCCACACTCCAATACTTCGTCACTCCGCGTGGGCGGATTCGAGGACGAGGATGAGTAACCCAGAAACGCCAGAGCGCTTGAAGGATGAGGAAGGAACCCAGAAGCGTTGCAATCAGGCCGCGTGTTGAGCGGACCGAACGCCTGGAGGGGAGCCGCTTTGTAGCCTGGCAGCTCTATGGGTTGCTAGCAGGCGGCTCCCGGGAACGTCTCGAGGTGTGGCAGTTCTATGGTTCGGTTATCCGCCCCACGGAACAGACGCGATGGGCAAAACATTGCGTTGGGTCATTCCCGGGAGCCGCCTGCTACTAACCGATAGAGCTGCCATCTTATAAAGCGGCTCCCCTCCAGGCCGGTGGGCTTACGATCAGCCCGTGTTCCTTAGGAGGACGAAGCGCCTGGTGAGGGCGGGCGCGATTGTTGGTTACTACCCGGGGTTAAAACCCGGGCTGAGTCCTTTAGTCCCTTCGGGACAGAAACCCCTGGCTGCAAGTCCCAGAATAGAAACGGTCAGCCTCAATCTCGAACCGCTATTGCAGATACCTGAGAAGTCTATTCCGGAGTCGCGGTGGCCGGAGAATCTAGCCGATCGAAACCTTTGATTCGGTAAACCGCAACGGACAGCACCCAGCTGAGCACAAATACCCCGATGATCATGAAGCCCAACGCGCCAAAATTATCGTTTAGACTCCCTACGAGGTCCCAGATACCGCCGCTTAGTTTCAGTTGGTCTTTCATGAGGCCGATTGCTTCGATCCCTCCAATCAAAAGAGCCACCACCACCGAGACGAAAGTAATCGTCAGATTGTAATAGAGTTTACGAACCGGTTTTATGAACGCCCATCCATATGCGCCAACCATTAAAACGCCGTCAGTCGTATCGACCAGCGTCATCCCAGCCGTAAAAAGCGCCGGGAAAATTGCCATTGCCTGCAGCGATAGCCCCTTCGCTGCGGCCGCTGCGGAGATGCCAAGAATGGCGACTTCAGTGGCGGTATCGAATCCAAGCCCAAACAACAACCCAATCGGATACATGTGCCACGGAGAAGAAAGCAAGCGGAACAGAGGACGGAAGAGGCGACCCAACATGCCGCTTCCCACCAGGGTATCAGGAGCCTGGCCACTATAGCCCTCTCCTCTCCGTGCTTCTTGGAACGCCTTCCATACTCCGCGCAGGATGATGATATTGATAAGCGCGATGCAAATCAGGAAGAAAGCGGAAATCGATGTACCGATAATGCTGCCAAGCTCTCGAGCAACGTCGATTTGCCGCTCAACCACGGAAGCGGTCGCGTAAACCAAAAGTGAGGCGACCACCACGACGGTCGAGTGGCCGAGCGAGAAAAAAAGGCCGATGCCCACCGGGCGCTGACCGTCCTGCATCAATTTACGGGTAACATTGTCAATCGCGGCAATGTGATCGGCGTCTACGGCATGCCGCAGACCAAATGAGTACGCCAGAAAAGCCGTCCCCAGGAGGAGTGGCTGGTCGTGAAAGACCAGAAAAGCCCAAAGCCAGGCGCCGATATTTATCGCGCCCAGCAATGTGTAAACCCCTATAACCCGATTGCGGAGATTACCGGGTGCTACCTCGCTCATAGGGGTTTTTGCAGGGCATTAGTGGATTAGCTGCCTTTCTCCGCATCTAAATGCATTCTGGGGTTAGGTGCTCGTGGAATGGCACTCCGCTATGGTCAGTTAACGTAACCTTTGCGTGTCAGGACGTCTAGGAAAAGACAGGCTGCGGCCAGCCTTTTGTCCGGCGAGTTGCCGAAAAACGGAGGTCCTGTCCCGGAGGGACAAAATGATGGTAGCCTGGCACGAAGTGCCTGGAACAGCGAAAGCATCGATCCGTCCCGTAGGGTACGGTGTGAGGGGGGGAGCTATGGAATTGGAACTTCGTAAATTAAGGCAAACTCTGATCGCGGTTCAGGCCTACTCTAATCATACCGTGCCCTACGGGACGGATCTTGCCGGTTCGACCACCAGGCATTTCATGCCAGGCTACCGTCATTTTGTCCCTCTGGGACAGGGCACTAGGCCGGAGCTTGGTAATCTGCCGGCGCGGTCTGATCTTCCGGCGTCTTGGTCATCCGATTGAACAATGGGGTGAGAACAACGGCTACGACCAAATTCAATGCCAAGCTATAAAGGGCGCTGTACCCCGGAAATGTCCAGCCGCCGATTGCTAACGGAAAAGTACCATTGAGGTTCATCACGGCGGCCATCCAAGTGCCGGCTACGATCCCGACCGCCCAGCCGATAAGTTGCGCCCAAGAGTTCAACCACCGCGTATAAGCGCCGATCAAGACCGCCGGCAATGTCTGAATGATCCAGATGCCGCCAAGCAGTTGGAGCTGGATCGCATATTGAGATGGTAAAAGCAGGATAAAGATCAAGGCGCCGAATTTGACGATTAAGGACATCCACTTTGCCATCTGCGATTCTTGTTTATCGCTCGCCTTGGGACGAAAGAATTCGCGATAGATGTTTCGCGTAAATAGATTTGCCGCAGCAATGGACATAATGGCGGCCGGCACTAGCGCGCCGATACCAATGGCGGCGAAGGCGACACCTACGAACCAGGAAGGGAACGTGTGCAGGAGCAACGCCGGTACCGCGAAATTCGCTTTGAAGACTTTAAATCCATCGACGAATTCCGGCAGTTTGTCGATACCGAGCGCGAACGCCATTAACCCAAGAAGGGTTAATAAAGCCAGCATAAACGAATAGGCCGGTAAGAGAGCGGCGTTACGACGCACTGCGCGCCGGCTGTTGGCGCTAAGGATACCGGTCATCGAGTGGGGATAAAGGAATAAGGCGAGCGCGGAACCGAGTGCGAGGGTAGCGTAACTGCTGTAGGCGCCGGTCGTTGGGCCGTGTGGAACGGCCAGAATTAATTTCTGGGCCGGGATCGCCGCGAATATCTTGCCGAAGCCGCCGACCTGGATCGGAATGACGATACAAGCGGCGAAAGCGGTGATGTAGATCAATAAATCTTTAACGATAGCGATAGCGGCTGGCGCTCTTAACCCACTGGAGTAGGTGAATGCGGCCAGAATAATGAAAGCGATGATCAAAGATAACTCACCTAACCATCCTTCACCGCCTAAGCCTAGGCCGCCGATGACCACCTGCAGGCCGACCAATTGGAGCGCGATATATGGCATGGTGGCGATGATACCGGTTATGGCGACAGCTAAAGCCAGCCAGCGGTTGCCGAAGCGGCCGATCACGAAGTCGGCTGCGGTAATGTAGCCGTGCTTGTGACATACGGACCATAACCGCGGGAACACCACCAGCAGGATCGGATAGATCAGGATGGTATAAGGCACGGCAAAAAAAGCGACTGCTCCCGCGCCAAATGCCAAGGCCGGGACCGCAATGAACGTGTAGGCCGTGTATAGATCGCCGCCGACCAGAAACCAGGTGATCAGCGTTCCAAACCGGCGTCCGCCCAATCCCCATTCGTTAAGTAAGTTGAGGTCACCTCGCCGCCAATTTGCCGCCGCGAAACCCAGCCAGGTAATGAAGCCGAATAGCAGGGTGAAGACGATGAGAGCGATCCAATTGATGTTCTGCACGGGTTAATGGTTAGCAGTTAGCGGTTTGCAGTTTGCCGTTCCCGGCGTTGTCGGCGATCCCGGCGTTTCATTCGGTCGCAAAATAGACAATCGCCGTGATTCCGGCGCCGATGAATACCATCAACATCTGGTACCAATAAAAGAACGGTATCCCGACCCAAACGGGCTCAACCGCGTTGTAAAACGAAACCCAAAGGGTTCCCAGGAATTGCACTAAGAGCAGCAGGTACCACCAATTGCTACCGGGCTTACGCTTCTTGTTGTCCATGCAGGGCGCGGAGAGTCTGCCTAATCAGAGACCGTTTGTTGCACATTATCTGGATTTTTTTCGCTCTGTCGAGATTGGAGCGCTGCCTCGCTTGCGAGGCCGTGGTGAGCAGCGCCGATACGCGCTGTACACGCCCTTCCATTTTCTACGCTCTGCATCGCGCCGATAGAGGATTTGTACCAGTTACCCGATCTCGCAACCAGGACATGTCTCGAATCGCTACCCAGTCCCGATCTAGACGATAGAGCGCAGCACGCCACGAGCATTGTCTTACGATGTCTCCCTGTTCGGGACGGCCTCGCAAGCGAGGCAGCGCTCCAAGACTTCACCGGGATTTACAATCCCGTTTTTTCACGGTACCCATCGGCGAAGCCCAGTGAAATTCCTTGCGCCGGAAGCCTATCAACCCTTAGCCCAAGAGCTGTTTCACCACCTGTCGACGATGATCCGGCAAGCGCTCCCGGGTTCCAGGATCGAGCACATCGGATCGTCCGCAATCGCGGGCGCGGTCTCGAAAGGGGACTTAGATATCTTCGTAGGCGTCGAACCGGGAGAGTTCCAAGACACAATCGTTGCGATCGAGTCTCTAGGATTCCGCATAAAAACGGAATCGTTTAGAAACGAGTGGCTATGCCCATTCGAATCGGATGCGTACGCTTTACCGGTGGGTCTGCAACTCGTCATGAACGGAACGGAATTCGAAAAGTTTCTGGTCTTTCGAGACCGAATGAACGCCGATGCGAATTTGCGGTCGGCCTACAATGAGTTGAAGCGACAGGCTTCGGGCCTGGATGAGGACGGATACAGACACGCAAAGTCCGAATTCATCGAGAGTGTCTTAAGCACGGTAAACAGACGGCCGGTCCTGTTCAAAACTACACATTTTACCGCGGAGTTATTGTCGCCGGCGGATCTGGGTTTAGTAATCCAGCTAAACAGCGAGTGTAGCGATTTTTATTTTCTACAGAATGGTCAATCTCCCAACGAAGCTGATGCTCGCGAACTCTTTGAACAGGTACCAGCACAATGCCATCCATCGATGAAACTACCGATCGGCCTATTCGATCCACAAAAGACATTGATCGGAGTACTTGACGTTCTGCGCGGCTACCGAACAGCTTCCGATTGGTACATCGGATTGATGCTTTTATCGCCGCGCTTTCGTGGTCAAGGCTGGGGTGCGGAAATACACAGTGAATTCGTTGCTTACGCTCGCCAGGCCGGCGTTAAACGGCTGATGTTAGCCGTGCTCGAAGCGAACGATGCCGGCCGCCGGTTCTGGCTCCGGTGTGGTTACCGAAAGTTCAAGAATTACCCACCCAGACAGTCCGGTCGCCGTTTTCATTCGCTCAGCGAGTTCGAGTTGGTCATCGTCGAATGAAATCGGGGCGGCTCGTCTCGGCGACTAATCCGGGACGTGAACCTCACATGGTTTGGTGCCGCTCCGCCCAAACCGGAGGGGAGCCGCATTCCGTTTCTCCTCGCCGGGCACGTAGTTCCCGAACTGCGCGCTGCCAGGCAAAATAGCGTGTCTAACTGCGGCTCCCTGAAGCGCGTGTCAACCTACCGGACGCGCAACTTCCCAACAGCCTGCCACGCTTTTCGGGGCGTCGCAGTATGCCAAAATCGCTGCGACCAAAGATAGGTCAGCCAGACGCACAAACCAGCTACCCTAATGCAACGCGCCTCCGATGTGGGTCTAGACCGACTAGACCGGCCTCATCGCAACCGCTACCAGTCTTTGGGCTTTTAAGTAGTAAGGGACTCCTTGTAACGAGCCAAAAAGTCTTACCGTCTCGAAGCCGGCTTTCTTCAGTAGGTCAGCCAGTTCCCGGCCGCCCAGTTTACAACAAAAAACTTGCTATTAAGGAAGGATTGCTACGGGATTCTCGATGGTTTGTGATCGAATCCGCCCGCAACAGATCTGGTGATGGCGGCTTATGGCGCAAGCAGTGTCAGCGTCGGAAAGTAGCGGCGAAGATAACCGCGGTCGACAGCAGCCAATCGATTGCATTGGTAAAGCGCGTGAGCCCCGATCAGGAAATCGGGAATCAGGTGTCGTCGAGGACCGCCCTCGTCCCTATAACTCTTGAAGATTTGTCCGGCTTCGAATGCAGTATGGGGCGTTACCCCATCGAAGCGGATACCCAACCGTTCCAGAGTATCGAGCGTCTGCTTTCCTGTATCGAACGCCGGGGCGATTTCGGCCAGAACCACTTCACAAATGACAAGTTCTCCGGCTCGTGAGGCGTCCAGTAATTTTCGGGACCAGGCCTCCGCTTCGGGCTCATCGTTGAAAACGGTCCACAGTACTGATGAATCGATGCCGGTGATCATCGCCTTCGTCGCTGCGGAGGCAACTCCACCCGTCCCCGAGTCTCCTCCAGCCAATCCGGTATGCTGGCTGCGGGGAGGCGCTTCTTCCCGATCCCGCGTATTTTCTCCCAGGCTCGATGGTCGACGACTTTGATCGCCTTCAGGAAAGGCGCAGTTTCATCGAATTCCAACTGTTGACCAGGCTTCAGTCCAAGCCGCTGCCGGATTTTCCAAGGGATGGTAATTTGACCTTTGCTAGTAAGGGTGGCTTTCATTCCGCTGATAGTAAGGAAACAGAGTAAGGCGCAATTTGAAAATGAGCAACCAATCGGTGGGGCGCGCTTAGTCAAAACGAAACTCGCAACGAGGAAAGAAAAGTGGCGTTTATATCAAAATGATAGCCGCCCATGCGCGTCAACCTAAGAGAAGGTCGACGAGCGCCTCGGTAGCGGTCCGGCGGCTGCCGGATCCATGAGGTCTAAAGGTCTGGCCTAATCCATCATCGTATCGAAGCGACAGGTGTGCCTGACCTCAACACGCAGTCGCCATCCGAGCGTTGGGATGGCGACTGCGCGTTTAGGCCATGCTGATCTGTTGCTCCGGGATCATGATGTGGCCTGGCGCACCATAGACCGCATTGGATCCGGCAGCCGCCGGACCGCTACCGGGCAACCGCGTATCCTTTTCGTTATGTTGAGGCGTATGGGCAGCTGCCGGACCGCTGCCGAGTCGGGCATAGCATCTTAAACTTCTAACTTGCGGCACTACCAATTTCTTGTTAGTTTTCGCGCTCTACCCGGATTAACTACCGACCGGGTTCACGCGAAGAGGAGGTACTTATGATGCTACTACTAGACTTAATTTCTCTCGACTCTCTCTTCACCTCCATGATCTCGCCGGTGGTAGGTAAGCGTCGTCGTTAGGTTGGTCCTGGCCTCAGGTATCCATCTGTCTGGACGTTGGCGGACGAGAAATAGTTCGCCTTAAGGACCGCTGACTGCGCTAGCTGCCGACCCGTGCGACTTCGGGGGTCGACTTGTCGCGAGCGGACACCCAGTGGGCTAAGCGATTTAGTAGTCCGTCCGACCGGTATCCACCGAGCCCTGTTCCCATCAATTGCTTTCTCCTTAGTCCCCTTTTTTTGGATTTTTATTATCATGAAGCTTCACCGGCTTTGGCAACGGATCGTTGGTGGATTACCCGCTGACTTTTGGATCTTGTGGTCCGGTATTTTGGTTAACCGCATCGGCGGGATGGCTTTCCCGTTCCTATCATTTTTCCTGATTAGTCGTGGGGTCCCGCAAAACGTAGCGGCGGCCGCGGTCTCCTGCTGGGGTATTGGCGGATTAAGTGCTGCCTTCTTCGGAGGATGGAGTGCGGACAGGATCGGCCGGAAAATTACGTTGTTAACGGGCTTAAGTCTTTCCGCTCTGGCCATGTTCGCCATACCTTGGTGTCAGCCTCTGTTCCTGATTTATGCGTGCGCTTTCCTAGCCGGGTTCGCATACGATTTTCAAAGGCCGGCGGTTTCAGCTGCGGTAGCGGATCTAGTACCTGTGTCGGATAGAGTCCGCGCCTACGCTCTTAACTATTGGGCAATGAACATTGGCGCCAGCATTGCTCCTCTCATCGGCGGCTTGCTGGCGACAGTCAGTTTTCATTTTCTGTTCAGCTTCGATGGCACCACCTCGTTGCTCTACTTCGCGATCATCCTTTTCTGCTTTCGGGAGCCTCGGAAGCATGTACAGGGGGTTAGACCCTCGCCCTTTGCGGCGTTCGGCGACCGTCGTTTACTCGTGCTCTTCGGGCTGGCCTGTTTGTTAACCGGCCAATTTTTCCAAGCCTATTCCACCCTGCCCCTGGTCATGAGCCAAAAAGGATTGGATGCCGGTGATTTCAGCCGCGCTTTGGTCATCAATGGTATTACGGTGGTGGTGCTGGGCATCCCCATCAGCAGATGGTTGCAACGTTGGTCGCCGGCAGCTGGCCTAAGCATTGCGGCAATTTGTACCGGCACTGGATTCTTTTTAACTCAATTTGCCAGGACCACGCCGGAATATGCTGCGACGATCTTCATTTGGACCTTAGGAGAAATCGCGATAGCCTCGACCGCACCCGCTCTGATCAGCCGGATTGCGCCGCCCGGACAACAAGGGGTCTATCAAGCTTCGTATTCAATGTCCTGGTCGGCTGGGATTCTTCTGGGGCCGGTTGCCGGCGGATACGTGCTGCAGACTTTCGGCGAGCATGTGCTTTGGTCCGGATGTGGGGGGTTAGGACTTCTGGCAGCCATCGGTTTTTGGTTCCTTCTCGGCAAGATCGAGGTTGCCAGCGAGCCCATATCGAACCCGGAAGCGGATCAAGAGGCCGTCCTTGAGCCCGAATAGCGGTCAGGCGCAGCAAACAAATCGCTCTCGTCCTCGTCGTCGGAAGGGTATTTCTTCCCAGGACTGACGAGCTGTCGGCCATTCGATCTTTTGCCAGCACGGCGCCCGCCGTAATCAATCGAGGACGAGAGCGAGGATGAACCTGCGGGCTAGTCTGAACCAAAACGCCGATGTAATTGTCCAAACAAAAGATGTCTCGAATCGCGCTCTTCGTTGGGGTCACTGCGGTTTTAGCCTGCCCATTGTTTTCCCAGATGACCCAAGTGACACCCAAGGTGGTTGCTTTTGCTCCGTTGCTCGCGAATCCCCGGCCTTATCTAGGCCAAACGGTGGCATTGCGGGGCGTCGTTGATAAATCTGATCAAACCAATGGTGGGCTTAAACTCATCGAGGCCAAATCGTCCGGAGGGCCGGCCTCGTTCGTCCGAGCCACCTGGATAAAGGGTGCGAGAACGGTGCCAGTGCAGAACGGCCAGGAGGCGATAGCGATCGGTCAGATTCAAATAGAAGGCAACGTCCCAATCCTTCAAATCGCTAGTATCATCACCGATAAAGATGCGATCCGGCGGTACATCCGCCCGTCCGAGCGAAGGCCGCGTCCAGGAGATAATCTCGGACACGACGCCCAGCCCAGTAAATCAATCTCGGATTAAAGACTGCGAATGAACCCGAAAGAACGCGAATAAAGGCTTTAACCTGTATTGGTGTCCATTCGCGGTCGCTTTCTGAACCGCCCATCGATTTAAGGTAGACAATCTGCTGTCCGCCTTGTTATCAACACGGTTCACCACGTGGGTGACTGCCTCCTCACTCACCCCAAGTTGGTTCATCCATGTTTCTCTTTATGAATCCCCGTTGTCCTAGATTGAAAGAAAGAGCTCAAGTCTGCTCTCAACGTCTCACCTGCCTGGGAGGACTGATCACGATGGCGATCAGTCTATGGGTTTGTTTACCGGCCCGAGCGATCGATCCAGCGCGATTACATATGAAGCCATTCGGCCACCCAGCCGGGCTGAACTCGGTCCTTGGTCCTATGCGGCCAAAGATAACGTATCAACGCCCGGAACGCTCGGTCATCCCGATATTGATACCCGAAAAATTGTCGACTACTCAATGGATTGCGCTTGGTCCGAGCCCAATCCCGAACGGCCAGACTTATACTGCTTCTCACGGCACCGCGCCGCCATCCCAGGAAGTGCCGGTCAGCGGACGCGTTTCGGCGATCGCGGTTGATCCCACAGATCCTAAGATTGTTTATGTCGGCGGCGCCCAGGGTGGCGTTTACCGATCCCTGAACGGCGGGAACACTTGGGAGCAGCTTGTGGTGGGCGCAGGCGCAGTGAATTTCGCCGTAGGCTGTATTACCGTGGATCCAACGGACTCAACCAGGGTACTCATCGGCACAGGTGAAGGTAACCTGTCCGCCGACAGTTACTTCGGCGCCGGTGTTTATCTCGTTACTGCAGCTACCTCCAAAACCCCGGTGCTGAACGGTCCGTACAACCTGACCTCTTCAAGCGCCAATGCATTCGAGAATCGAAGCATCGTCAAGATTCTGGTTGACCCTCAGAACACAAGCATCGTGTTCTGTGCGACATCATCAGGAGTCGGCGGGTTGGGCGCCAAGACCGGAGCTTCCTTGCCGCCCCGAGGTCTTTATCGTTCCACGAATTTCCAGGGCGCCACCCCCACGTTCGACCAATTGACCGTCGGTCCCGGCACAAATGTGATTTGCACAAGTGCTGCCATGGATCCGACGAATCCCGACCACGTGGTCTGCAGCCTGTTTGGTCAGCTCAACTCATCCGGGCACAATGTTCAAGGAGGCCTTTACTATTCGAACAACGCCACCAGCGCGACGCCGACCTTCACCCTCGCGACCGTTACGGGCCTGACGTCTGACGGCAATCTGCCGATCCTCATCAATGTGAAGCTCGACATTTCCTCGGACGGCAAAACGATTCTAGCGGCAACCGACGAGTGTAATACCAACCAGCAGGACCAAGGCGTTCTCCGGCAATCAACTGACGGCGGCCAGACTTACCCGACAATTCTGACGGCGGCGGACGGGTTTGCGGGCGGTCAGGGCTTCTACAACGTTGCCATCGCCATCGACCAAACCAACCCGCTGAATATTTACCTGGCCGGGACTTTGAGTTCGACCGGCAATGATCCCGATGGACCTCCCGGGCACGGTTACATGTACATTGATGGCCAGGTCATAGCGAACCCGGGTCCTCCGAGTACTCTAACGCCGACTCACGGTCCCGATAACGGTGGCGGCATTTTCCAGTATTCAACCGACGGCGGCCAGACTTTCACGCCGAGCATCAGCGGATTACACGCGGACAGCCACGCGATTGCCATTTCGAAGTCCGATCCGAAAGTGATCTACACCGGCAACGACGGCGGAGTCTGGGCCTCGTCTGATAGCGGAAAGAAATGGAAAGATATCAATACCAAGGGATTTTCGGCGACCCAGTTCGAGAGTATTGCGGTTCATCCTACCGATAAAACCTTCAGCATCGGCGGCACCCAGGATAACGGAACGATTTTTCTGCAAACCGAACGGCAAATTTGTGCGTGCGGACTTTGGTGACGGCGGCTACGCCCTGATCGATCAGAGTGCGAAGAATACGAAAGAAGTCACGATGTATCACACCTACTTCAACGTGACCAACGATCTGATCGGTTTCGGCCGGGTGCTCAAGACCAGTTGCGCTCATGAAGGAGAGTGGTCGTTCCTAGGCCGGTACACCGGCGACATTGATCCCACGGTCCATTGCGATGGGTCAACGGATCGGTTCAACGGCATCCAAATCACAGACAGCGTCAACTTCTACGCGCCGATGGCCCTGGGACCGGGCACGGCCACGGGACCGGCCACGCCGCCGAATACTGTTTATTTCGGCACGGACACCCTGTATCGGTCCGATGACCAAGGCAATACGATGTTCCCTGTCAGCGCGGCGCCGATCGAGCCTGGGGTCCCGATCAGCGCCATCGGCGTTTCTCAGACGAACGACCTCATCCGGGTTGTCGGGTTAGATGACGGCTCTGTTTACGCGACGGTCACAGGCGGCGCTCTAGTGAATATTTCTCCCGGACTTCCGATATATATCACCCGCGTCGTGATGGATCCGGTGAACCCTGACGTCGTGTATCTCTGCTACAATGGTTACCAGCTCCCGGGCGCGCTGACGGTTTTGCAACTCACGAACCTTTCGGCAGCGGTGGCTAACCCTAATAATGCGAATTTCGTACCGATCGGTCCACCTACTACGTTCGCAACGTCGGTAAACGGTTTTGTTGTCGATCCACTCAACACCCAGCATCTGTTCGCTTCGACTGATCAAGGGGTTTATGTGTCGACGGATACCGGGACTACCTGGGCTTTGTTAGGGAAGGGGTTACCCGATGTCGAGGTATTTGATCTGCAGTTGCAGAGCCCCTCGAGAACTCTCCGGGCGGCGACCCACGGTCTAGGTATTTTCGAGATATCAATCTCCGGTCTCTAGACCGCAAGTCTAGATCTGGAACGTTCCTTGGCCGCCTGCTCGCTGAACCAGCGCGAGCAGGCGGTCTATGTTTTTGTGTGGCTCCCTCCGGGACGTTGCCTCCTCACTCAACCAGTTTCTTCAACTTAGCGTGTTGCAGCAGCATGATCGTTTTTCCGTCTTGGATCTCCCCGGTTTCGATCATTTTCAGTGCCTGGTCTAAACCGAGTTCCACTAGCTCGATCTCTTCGCCATGATCGACAACACCGCCCCCATCACTCTTCCTTTGAGTCGAGCTATATGGAGCTGCAAAAAAGTGCAACTTCTCGGTGACAGAACCCGGACTCATATAGGCGGCGAATAGCTTAGTGACGGGTCCTAGGTGATAACCGGTCTCCTCTTCCGTTTCTCTCCGGATCGCGCTTTCCGGGTCGTCATTTTCCAAAAGCCCGGCGCAAGCTTCGAGCAGCATCCCGTCCTCGCAGCCATTTACAAATGCCGGGAATCGGAACTGTCGCGTCAGTAAAATCGTTTTTTGTTCACGATTAAAAAGGAGGATCGCTGCGCCATTGCCTCGATCGTAGGTTTCCCGAGCAACGGTCTGCCAAGAGCCGTCTTGACGGCGGATATCCAAGGTCGTCTTTTTAAGAATAGACCAATCGTCCGCTAGGATTTTTACCTCTTTTATTCTGATTCTGTCTTCCATTTTGGTTGTTGTGCTGGTGGGTTTGCGTACCCGCCGCGCTATCGAAGGCATGCTCCGTAGGAGCAACATCTTTATAGCAATGTCGCAGTAAAATCTCGGGCAGCTCCGTAGGAGCGACATCTAGAGGGCCTTTCGCGTGGCACCAACGATATGTCGCTCCTACGACGGAGCTCGACACGATCTGGACGCTCACAGCTATAAATATTTCGCTCCTACGGAGCTGGTTTCGCGGTAGATGCAAAAGACTTCTGCCTGTTAGCCGCTCACCTTTTCTATCTCCTCGATCGCCATGTAAATCTGCTTACCCGCTGCCCGCGCTAAGGTGACCATTTCGTCCGCACCAGTGGATGCTCCGCCGACTCTCAGAACCGCGTCCACCCGCTCAATTATCAGTCGCGCGATCGGATGAAATATCTCGTTAAAAACTTCGTCTCCGATCTGCTTCGAACCTGCCACCGCGATCAGCGGTGGAGCGAGCGCTTCGCCGGTGATAGGGATATGGCCCAAACGGAACAGATGCAACCCGGCCACGTTCATCTGATGCAGGTGGTTAGCGATCTTCTCGGGATCATCGCCGGTATTTGATCGATATGGTCCGGCAACCAGAATGAGCTGCGGTCTATTTTTCTGCGGCATAGTTGAGATGGCTCATCATGAATCGCTCCTAACCACTGGTATAATGATTTCTTGGTATCAGAGCCATCATTATGGATGATGGCTCCTATGGACGCTCATTTGCTGCCTGATGTACTCGTTTTCCTTAATGTGGCTCGCTGTGGTTCCATCACGAAAGCAGCGACCCGGTTGAATATGGTGCAGTCCAATGTCACCGCTAGAATTAAGAAATTGGAAGACGCGCTTGGAGTGACGCTTCTCCGCCGGCATGCTCGCGGGGTCAAGCTTTCCAGTGGCGGCGAAGCGGTTTTGCCGATGGCGATACGGCTTGACGCGGTTCTCAATGATCTCGGATACGCTTTCGGTCGGGGGAAACCCGCTAAAGAAGCAAGTCTACGCGTTGGCGCGATCGAAACCGTTGCTGCGGTTCGGTTACCCGGTTTGGTATCGCGGTTCCTTGAAAAATCGCCCCATGTCGATGTTTCCGTGCATACGGGTAGTTCATCGACTCTGATCGGCCAGGTTAAACGAGGCGAACTCGATGCCGCCTTTGTATCTCGTCCGTTCGCGTTGGCCGGTCTTCGCGAACAGCAGGTCTTTACGGATAAGCTGGTGGTGCTTGCGCCCGAGAAGGTAAAGACGAGGAACGATCTGTTTGCCGTAAACCGAACTGGTCTAAAGGTCCTGGTCCAGCGATTGGGCTGTTCCTACACGGAGAGATTGTTGACGTTTCTGGAGACCAGGAAAGTTCGGCCGGAGCGCATCATGGAAATGGGAACTTTGGAAGGAGTGATCGGATTCGTTGAAGCCGGCATTGGCATCGCCGCGATGCCGGAAAGCTTCATCAGCCCGATCAGCAAAGGGAGAAAAGTGGTTCTCTTTCCGCTACCCAAGGAAGTTGCGACCGTCAGAACGTATGTCGTCTCTTTGCAACATAACGCCTCGCCGTTAGTGAACGACTTCGTGGATCGTTGTTGTCCCGGGGGGACGCTACGATGGTAGCCTGGCACGTAGTGCCTGGAAAAAAGGGAACACAGAGTCCGTCCCGTAGGGATGGTATGATGCGATCACCGCGGATGCTGACATGCCGATAGCGTCGTACCCGAATCGACCGCATCAGCTGCTAGCCGCCACGGCTCCGTATCCTGCGGGACGGGTCCCACATTACCGCCTATCCAGGCACTTCGTGGCAGGCTACCATATTTAGTCCCTCCCGGACGATCAAGAGCCCTTAGACGAAATTAAACACATTTCGCACGAACACCCCTCTCGAGGACGAGGACGAGGACGACGACGAGGACGAAGCGCTTTCAGCGCGGTTATCCGACCCGCTGGCGGGATTTAGCGAAGGTATCAAAAGCGACGGCGAGGACGATAATGATGCCGATAATGATCTGCTGGATATACGACGAGACGTTCATCAGCACGAGACCGTTGAGTAGCACCCCGATTAGGATCGTGCCGATGACCGTACCGAAAATTGTGCCGAGCCCGCCAAAAAGGCTGGTACCGCCGATCACGACGGAAGCGATGACCGTAAGTTCGTAGCCGGTGCCGGCGACAGCTTCTGCCGAGTTTAGTCGTGCGTCCAAAACGAACGCCCCAAGCCCGGCGAAGAAGCCCATGATCACATAAACGCTCGTGGTGACACCGGGAACATTCAGCCCGGAGAGCCGCGCGGCTTCCGGATTCCCGCCAACGGCATAGATCTGGCGACCGTAACGCGTGTAGCGAAGAGCGATATGAGCAAGCACGGCAAAGGCTAGAAAGATCACCACTGGAACCGGTACTTGGTCGAAGATGCGGCCCTGCCCGATCCAGACGAAGTTCGGTTCAAACCCACTAATCGGACCACCGGCAGCGAAGAGGAGGGCCGCGCCTCGCCACGCGGACATACCGCCAAGAGTAACCACGAAAGGAGGCACCTTTAGCTTAGTGATAGCAAAGCCTTGCAGGAACCCACCCAGAACACCAACGGTGATGGCGGCCAAGGCGGCAAGATACCAGCCCTGGCTGGCTGCCTCCTGACCGGCCCCAACCGTGAACCGATTGGAGATCCCACCCTTCGACACCGCCGCTGCGACCAACCCGGCAAACGCAACCAGTGAACCGATCGAAAGGTCGATGCCGGCGGTTAATATGACGAAGGTCATTCCAACTGCCAGCAGACCGTAGATCGATACCTGGCGGAGAATATTAAAAAGGTTGAGCGGTGTGAGAAAACGGGGTTCAAAGGTCGCGAACCCGCCCATTAGCACGATCAGGAAGATGAGCGGCGCGAAACGGGCCAGAATACCGAATATGTCCAGCTTCTTTCGCTCCGGTGCACTTGAGTGGGGGTGCTCAGTCAATGTTTCCATGGTTTCGTTCGGTGTTCTTTGCGGTCAAAGTCATCATCGACATCAGGAGCTCTTCAGTGGCGTCCTCTCGTTTGACCTGACCTGTGACCCGGCCTTCGCGCATGGTGATGATGCGATCGCTGATCGTGAGCACCTCGGGCAGCTCTGACGAGATGGCGACTATGGCGATACCGGATTGAGCCATTTCGAAAAGGAGATTGTGGACTTCAACTTTGGCGCCGACATCGATGCCCCGGGTCGGTTCGTCGACGATGAGGACTTTCGGTCGGAGTGCTAACCAGCGGGCAAGTGTTACCTTCTGCTGATTCCCACCGGATAGACTGGCAATCAACTGTTCAGGACTCGCCATGCGAATATTGAGTTTCTGACGAAATTCCTCGACCATAGCGCGTTCGGCGATTTCATCGATGAAAACTCCCCAGCGCAAGATCTGCCGGTGCGACGCCATACTAAGATTGATGCGCACTGCCAGCGCCAGGAACAGCGCCTGTTGCTTGCGGTCCTCAGGCACAAGTCCGATTCCGTGACGGATCGCATCTTTGGGCGATCGGATGCGGATGGTTCGACCGTCAATCATGATACGACCGGAATCGAACCGGTCCGCTCCAAATACGGATCGCGCCATTTCGGTCCGTCCGGCGCCGACCAATCCGGCCACGCCGAGGATTTCGCCTTGCCGCACTTCGAACCCAACGTCTGCTAATACGGTTGCACTTTGATCTCGGGCATTACCTAGCCGGTTCAAGCCTTCGACTCGCAGCACGACATCATTCCCTACCTCCCGGTCTCGATGAGCAAAAAGGGCTTTCACTTCACGGCCGACCATGAGCCGAATAATGCCATCGATAGTGATATCCGCGATGGCTCCGTTGCCAACCAGACGTCCGTCCCGAAGCACGGTGTATCGGTCACAAATCCGCATTACTTCTTCCAGTCGGTGGGTGACGAAAATAATGCTAAGGCCTTGCGCCTTCAGCTCACGAGCGATGCGAAAGAGCTTATCGACCTCGGCCGAAGATAGGGCCGAAGTCGGCTCGTCCATGACGATCAATCGGGACTTCATCGACAGCGCACGCGCGATCTCGACCATTTGTTGCTCCGCAACACTCAACCCGCGCACAATAGCCAATGGCTGCAGCCCAAGGCCGAGGCGTTCAGTGATCGCCCGCGTATCTGAGGCCATTTTCCGCCAATCCACAAAAACGTTCGGGCCGGGTTCGCGACCGATGAAGACATTTTCAGCGATCGTCATGTTCGGAGCCAGAGTGAACTCTTGATAGATGGTAGCGATTCCTCGGCGCTGGGCGTCATGAGGTGAAGCCATCACCACCTTCTCTCCTCCAAACTCAATCGTACCACTGTCAGGCTGCTGGGCGCCGGCAAGGATCTTGATGAGCGTCGATTTACCGGCTCCGTTCTCGCCTAGCAACGCGTGGATCTCGCCGGGCTGCACCTCGAGTCCGACATCGTCAAGCGCCTGTACACCCGGAAACTTTTTCCGGATCAAGCTCATGCGTAGCAGCGGTTCCATCGAGCGTTTGGCGTTTGGCGTTCGGCGTGAAAAGGGCGTATTGAGGCGCGAAGCGCTGGCAAGAATTTAGTCCGGCGGCTGCCGGATGAGTCCGCGAGCCCTAGGTATGGCGTAAAAAAAGGATTAGCGCTGAAAGCGCGCAAGAAGGGTGGTCGAGGTTAGAATGGTTGTTCATTTTCTAGGATCGATTACACGCGGTCCCGAGCAAGGCCTTCTGACGCGCCTTCAGCGCTGGCGTTTTTTTGGCCGGTTACCTAGGCCTCGCAGACTCAGCCTAGGCTAAATTCTCGCCAGCGCTTCGCGCCTCAATACGACCTATTCGCGCCGAACGCCAAACGCCGAACGCCAAACGCCTTCCCTACTTTACCTCATTTAAGCGTTCAGCCTGATTGAGGTTGTCGCTGGTGATGGCGATCGGAGTGAGCAGCTTCACCGGTTCAGCCGGTTTTTTGCCTTCGCGGAGATAGGCAACCAGCGTATCCAAAGCGCCGCTAACCTGGCCACCGGGCATCTGCTCGATCGTGGCGGTCATATTGCCAGCCTTAATTTGCCCTAACGCTTCCGGCAGGGCGTCGAAACCGATAAGTTTTACTTTGCCCAGGAGATTGCGCGCTTTCAGTGCTTCCAGGGCGCCCAACGCCATGTCGTCATTCGCGCAGACAATCACATCCGGCGGTTTTTGCATCGAAGCGAGGGCCGACTCTGTCATAGTCAGGCCCTTGGCGCGATCGAACCCAGCCGTATCTTCAAAGACGATCTTGTATTTGTCTTTGGCTTTATCCAAGACGTCGTGAAGTCCTTTGTTGCGGTCGATGGCTGGGCTTGATCCTGACTGGCCCTGCAGATTCATTACCATGCAGCCGTTCGGAAAAAGCTTCTCGATCAGCTCACCCTGAGCTTCGCCTCCTTTCACGTTGTCTGCGCCCACATGCCCAAGGATGCCTGGGACCTTATTGACCCGACGGTCGATGGTGACGACAGGAACTTTTGCATCCACCGCTTCTTGCAACCCCGGCGCGAGTGCGTCGGCGTCGTTCGGAGAGATTACGATGCCGTCCACTCCTTTGGTAATAGCAGCTTCAACATCTGCTGTCTCCTTTGGCGAACTGCGTTGCCCGTCGCCGATGATAAGTTCGATATTGCCCAGCTTATTTGCTTCGTCTTTGCCCTGATCAACCATGTGCACGAAGAACGGGAACGCCAGATCAGGTACCGCCATCAGGATAGTCAGATGCTTGTCTGCTGCCTGAGTGGGACCAGTCGCGACTAACGCCAGCCCAAGAGCTGCCGCCAGTCCAAGTTTGCTCGAGTGTCTCATAGAGTATTGTCTGACTTCTCGTCAGATTAGGTATTAGGGGGGTGTGCCTACGGGATGTAGAGAGATCCCGTAGAACCAGAGCGATGCTTCCATTCGAGTCATGTTAACGTCAACACAAAATTACGAATCTTCGCTGGCTCGCTCAGTCGAGGCGCTGTCAATTAAAACCAATTTAAGAAAACAATTTTGCGGCCGTGGCAGTCCTCTAATACTCCATCACTCCGACACTCCGTGCGCCAGGATTCGAGCAGGAGGACGAGTAACCCAGAAACGCCAGAGCGCTTGAAGGATGAGGAAGGCACACAAAAGGGTGGCAAATCGCCGCGGGTTGAGCGAACCGAACGCCTGGAGGGGAGACAGACTTCGCCCCATCGTTCGGCGTTCGGGGTTCGGCGCGAATAGGTCGTATTGAGGCGCGAAGCGCTGGCGAGAATTTAGCCTAGGCTGAGTCTGCGAGGCCTAGGTAGCCGGCCAAAAAACGCCAGCGCTGAAGGCGCGTCAGAAGGCCTTGCTCGGGACCGCGTGTAATCGATCCTAGAAAATGAACAACCATTCTAACCTCGACCACCCTTCTTGCGCGCTTTCAGCGCTAATCCGTTTTTTGACGCCATACCTAGGGCTCGCAGACTCATCCGGCAGCTGCCGGGCTAAATTCTTGCCAGCGCTTCGCGCCTCAAAACGCCGAACGACGAACGACGGGGCGAAGTCTGGCTCCCCTCCAGATCGATGGGCTTACGATCAGCCCGTGTTCCTTAGGACGACGAGAATGAAGCGCCTGGTCAGCCTATCGCTGCATATCTGGCCCGATGACAACTAGAGCTTTGTCTTTGTTGGGACTGAGAATAGGCGTATGATTTTTTCAACACTGATCAGACCGATGCGTCGAAACCTGGCGACTCTTCCGACGTCAAAAGGACATTAAGAGGCCGCTCGGTTACGCAGTGGTTCTCTGGCAGCGACACCTAAATCAATGTTATGAAGTTCAAACGGTTGTTATTTTCTATATCAGCCGCCGTGGCTCTTCTGATTTCACCAAGCTCGAGTCTGGCCGGCTGGGGGGGCGGCTGGCACGGCGGCGGTGGTCGGGGTTGGCATGGTGGTTGGCATGGTGGTTGGCACAGAGGTTGGCACGGAGGTTGGCATGGCGGCTGGTGGCACGGCGGTTATTGGCATGGAGGAAATTGGTATCGTTGGGGCTGGTGGCCCGGCTATGGCTGGGGCTGGTGGGGAGCGGGCGGCTGGTATCCCTACTCGGCTTGGGGCGAATACCCTTACGGATACTACGCAGGCGGCGATGGCGGTTACGGCCAGCCTCCCGGTGCGCAAGACGAAACCTCAGCGATTCAATCCCGGCTTGCTAATCTCGGCTTCTATCATGGCGCGATCGACGGCAAAGTTGGTTCGGGCACAGAAAGTGCCCTGAAAGCCTTTCAGGCCCAGCACGGCTTGAAACCGTCAGGCCAGATTGATGACGAGACGCTGAACGCCCTGGGTTTGGGCCAAGGGCAATAAATAACCAGGAAGCTAGCGTTAGCGGTCTCCCGGAACAGTGCTAGGCGGAAAAATCTGGTGCTCAGGTCGAGCACCAGATTCATTGGGAAGCCATAACAAATGATAACCCAGGGCCGAGGGAAATTCGGCCCTGGGTTATTATCTTTTACCCGCCGTGCCGGGTAACTTCCGTGACCCAAAAAGGTCTTATGAAGTTCGTGGTCTCGCAGCCAGCGTGGCCTCGTGGCCAGCGAAAGTCAGCGGCGCCGGGGTAAGTTCGGATCTTCGCTCAACGCTAGAAAGATCAGGAAGATGGAAACCCCAGAGAGAAGAATCAAAGCATTCATTTTGTTGGGAGTCGCGGAATCTTTGCGACCCGCTCTTCATTGTTATCTCCCCAACCCAACCTCATTCGTTACTCGATGACCAGGGAGACGACGTTTTGTGTCGCGGGAAGAGTGAAAGTGAACCGGCGGTGCTCGGCCGGAAGGCCTTCCGAAGCACTCTCAAACCGGTCCGACAATCTAGCCGCCTCTAGCAAAGTTACGGTCTTGTCCAAGCGAGCCCGCTCGTGACTGGTTCGGTCTGCGATGTTGAAATGGCTGCAGTCCATGGTGTTAATCCTACGCTTTCTATATTGACTGGTTAGTCTAGCAATTCGACAAAAAAAAGAGATTTAGACAGGTACGACTTCCTCGAACCGGACCCCCAAGATCCGCGCGAAGCCCGGTTTCAGTCTCTTAAGCGTTTCCGGGTCATTTTGGATCTTGGCCTGGGTCAAAAGACCGATAACAAAGTAGTAAGCCTCCTTCGCAAGCTGGGCGGGGTCTTCTGTCCTTATCGAACCCTCCGCGACTGCGTCCCGTATCGCCCCGGTCAGATAGCGAACCACATGCTCCGCGACTTCTTCCGTTTTTTTGCGGATACCCTCATCCTGAGTGCTAAGTTCGCATCCGACCGAGACGAAAGGGCAACCCAACACCCTGCCGAAGCTCTTATACTTCTCCATTTGGTCGTCCACGGTCTTGTCGCAATAATTCCCAAGTCTCACGAGAGGCGGCTCTTGCGACGAGAAGATTCGGTCCATAATAGGCCGCTTATTCTTTGCGTGCTCCTCATAAGCGGCCACTGCCAGATCGGACTTCGTCTTGAAGGCGTAATAGAAGCTGCCCTTGTTCACGCCGGCCCGCTCGCAAATATCATCGACACTGATCGAACCGTAGCTGTTCTCCCAGATCAGCTGCATGGCGGTGCACAGTAGCTTCTGCTTAGTATCACCTTCTCGTCTCACGCCCTCAGCTTAGTTGACTGGTTAGTATAGTGCAAGGGGATTTTTTGCGAGAATCTCAATGGGCGCCGACCGGCGTCACTACCCAGTGCCTCCCAGGAACCCCTGATTTCGTCCTCGTCCTCGTCGTCATCCTCGTCCTCGAGATGGGGTTGGAGGGATGGATTCTGGGAGGAGGTATCAGAATGGATCTTTGTCCCGGAGGGACTAGATGATGGCAGGCAGGCAATTTATTGCCTGCGATATGTCCAAATAGGCGACCCGTCACGTAGGGACGGTCTGATCCCTGCAACGGGGCTTGTCACCGAACGGGACGGCGCTCTTTTCCTAACCGATCCGACGCAGTGAATTGCTCGGCTACGATAATCTAAACCCCCAAGGGATAAAAAGCCGCGGGACTGCTTGCCCACGAAATCGGTAGCTAGATCACACCCCAACTTTCGAGGACGAGGACGAGAACGAGTACGACCGCGAAGGGGCCCAGCATTGATTTTTCCCCGATTGCCCATTCCCGTAACATCGCTACAATTTACATTCCGATGAAATACCGCAGACTTGGTAAGACTGGTTTTGATGTTTCAGAGGTCAGCCTTGGGACCTGGCAGATCGGTGCATCCTGGGGGTCGGTCTCGGAAAAAGACTCGATTCAGCTACTACATGCGGCCATCGACAACGGCATCAACTTTTTTGATACGGCGGACGTGTATGGAGATGGGCGTAGCGAACGTCTGATCGCCGAAGTCCTACGCGATCGTACGGAGAAGGTTTATGTGGCGACGAAAGCCGGCCGGCGCCTTCAACCTCATGTCGCAGACGGGTACAATGAAGCCAATCTGACTGCGTTCATTGAGAGGAGCCTCTCGAACCTGCAGCGGGAGACCCTTGATATTGTTCAGCTTCATTGCCCGCCAACGGATGTTTATTATCGCCCCGAAGTTTTCGAGGCTCTCGATAAATTAAAGCGAGCAGGGAAGATCCTGAATTATGGGGTCAGCGTGGAAAAGATCGAAGAAGCAATCAAAGCGACCGAGTTCCCCGGAATCGCAACCGTGCAGATCATCTTCAATATCTTCAGGCAACGGCCAAAGGAATTATTTTTCCCGCTCGCGCAGAAACGAGATGTCGGCATTCTAGTGCGTTTGCCCTTAGCCAGCGGACTTCTGGGAGGTAAGATTACCAAGCAGACGCAATTTGCGGCGGACGACCACCGCAGTTACAACCGGCAGGGTGAACAGTTTGATCGGGGGGAGACGTTTTCAGGTGTCGACCTCGATGTTGCTTTGGACGCGGTGGACAAGGTCCGTGAGGTTGTTCCGCCGAATGTGAGCATGCCGACTTTCGCTTTGAGATGGATTCTTGATCATCAGGAGGTGAGCTGTGTCATCCCCGGGGCTCGAAATAGCGCGCAGGTTCTGGAGAACATAAAAGCGGTTGCAGCGGCACCTCTGGGTTCGAACGAGAACAGCGTCCTAGCGAGCATTTATCAGAACCAGATCCGTCCGCTGGTTCATCAGCGGTGGTGAGAAAGGCGGTTAGGATGGTGCGCAATGTGATGCCCACGATAGGTAGGGCGAAAACCACGCCCGCAACGCTTCGCGTAGCGATGCGGGCGGGTCTCGGCGCGCCGATGGTGCACCATCTGCAGACGTTATTCCGCGCCGGATTTGAGCCGGTCGTGGCGCGGGAATTTTACCCATATCGCCCCTAAACCCGGCGCCTTGATTCAGCTGCCCCATGGGGAAAGCCACGCCCCATGGTGCGGCTCAAATCCGGCGCGATCTGGCCCAAGTTTGCAGCCAAGCCGCCAGCGCGCCGAGACCCGCCGTCGCTACGCTTTGGCGGCCCGGCTCTACGACGGCATCACGCTTTTAGATTGGCCGCGACGTAGGCTTTGCGAAGTCGGTTTTCGCCCTACCGGCCCGACGCCTGCGGATGCCGAATTTGCACAGGTGCGTCCTTCTAGCTCCTAGATTCTAGCTCCTAGCTCCTTCTTCACAGTCCCCTAATCTCTTCTCTAGAAACACCTTCTCCGATTTGAGATCGGCGAGTTTGATCGCTTGGCGGAAATGGTCTGCCGCAATGTCAAAATGTGCTTGGCGAAATTCGAATTCGCCGAGCACCGCATAAAGCAAATAGTAGGAATCGAGTTGTCCGCCCTTTCTAATGACTTCGGTTTCCGCCAAGCCTGCCTTAGGACCATTGACGTTCGCGACGGCAACGGCCCGGTTCAAGGCGATTACTGGCGAGTCATTAATTGCCACCCAGTGATCGTATAAGGCTAAGATCTTCCGCCAGTCGGTCGATTTATAGTCGGCGGCGGTGTCGTGGCAGGCTGCGATCCCCGCCTGGATATGGTACTCCGTAAGTTCATCTCCGGCGGCGGCTAACCCCAACTGAAGGATGCCATGCTCGATCATCTTTCGATTCCACAGCGACCGATCCTGTTCCTTGAGCCGAAGAATGTTTCCTTCCGAATCTACGCGGGCCGGGAGCCGAGCTCCGTCAAGGAGCATCAACGCAATCAGCGCATGAATTCGAGGTTGATTGGTCAAAGGGTGCTCGGCAAGCAAGGTTGCCAGCCCAATCGCTTCGGAGCAAAGGTCCTCTCTAATCAGGTTTTCACCGCTCGACGCCTTGTACCCTTCATTGAACAGCAGATACAAAGTCTGCAGAACACCGTCCAAACGACTCGATAATTCCGCACCGGATGGAATCTCAAAAGGAATATGCAAATCGCGAATTCGCTGTCTGGCTCGAGTCAATCTCTTGGCGATCGCAGCTTCCGTGGTCAGAAAGGCGATCGCGATTTCGGTAGTACTGAATCCGCAAAGAGTCTTGAGAGCTAACGCGGTTTGCGCTTCGGGCGGAAGCTGGGGATGAGAACAGGCAAACATTAACCGCAGACGCCCATCCCTTATTTCAGTGTCGAATACTGGCGAATCGTCCCCAGCCGGATCCGAAGACCATTGATCGATGAAAGTAATGATCTCGGTTTCTTTATCCCGGAAAGTCTTCTCCCGGCGAATCAAGTCCAACGCCAGATGCTTGGCCGTCTGAGTGAGCCATGCTGCCGGATTGTTTGGGATTCCGTAGTAGGGCCAGGTCTGCATTGCCCTGACCAGCGACTCCTGAACCACGTCTTCCGCTAGCTGTAGCCGTTCGATCCCGAAAATGCCGGTGAGAACCGAAACTAACTTTCCGGATTCGTGGCGAAAGAAATGTTCCGCTAACCGGGAAATCTCTCCGGTTGGAGTTCGCGGTTCACTGTTCGCTGTTTCCAGTTCACTGTTCAATATTGTCGTCCTTCTCTTTTTGCGAGCGTTTGGAGTTTATGCCTCGCCGCCGGGTCAGATAGCTGAACACGCGGGAACCGTAAACAGTGAACCGCGAACAGCGAACCGCGAACGGCGACCAGCGAACCGCGAACCTTTCAGTCCGGTCCGCGGCCTATTTCTTCGCTGATCGGTCTTATTTCGACGCTCATTCCATAATCCAACCCTGGGCATTCCTTAGCGATCTCTGTCGCTTCGTCCAAATCGGCCACGCGCAAAAAGATATATCCCGCGACCGCTTCTTTGGATTCCGTGAACGGGCCGTCGACTACCACCAGCCCCTTTTTTCCGGTAACGATTTTGCCGTCGTTGGTCAACGGCTGGCCGAGCTTCGCCTTTCCGTCAGCGATCATTCGATCGAACCAGGCGGTCCATCGGCGCATGGTTTGCTCGATTTCCTCTGATGAAAGGCCCCTATCCCAATCGGTCCCCCGGAACAACAACATAAACGGGGAGGTAGCGGTCTCAGTGATCATGGCAGGTTCAACAAAGAAAGCGGCCGGATCAGTTAGCCGCAGCCGCCAAGTCAGCCCGATCCATTGATGCGCACCGGTCGATTACCGGCCGCACCTCCACGACCAGACCGTACTTCAGGGCCGGGCACTCTTTGGCGATCTCCAGGGCTTCCTCCTCACTCACTTGCAGCAGGAAGTAACCGCCGATTGCTTCTTTTGATTCCGCGAATGGGCCGTCGACCGGTACCCCCTTTTTCCAGGCGATAACCTTGCCCTGATTGGCCAGCGGCTGAGCCGATTTAACTTTGCCTTCTCGAGTCAACCGGTCGAGCCAACTCGTCCATCGAGTCATGACGTCTTGGACTTCCTCCGGCGACAGATCGTGATCCCACTGGGTGCCTTTAAATAAAAGCATGTATTCAGAGCTGGTTATGGGTGTGCTCATATTTGATTTGCTTCAGTTTGTCGCACGTCTTCCAGGAGTTCCAGTGCAACCTCCAACTCCGCGCGCTTTCTTGCTTCGTGACGGACCACAACTGCAAAGAGCTGGACCCAGAACTCACGCTGTTCGTCTGGAGAAAGGTCTCGGTTCATGGGTGCCGCTTGGACGCAATTCGGGTAACGATGGAAAGGACCGATTTGGTTCCCAGGTAGGAAAGGGAAACGACGCACAAAACGATGACTGCCAGCCGCAGTTGGGCGGATGCTGAGAGTGACAACCCAACGCTGGTTCCGATGACCGCATAGCCGGCTACACAAGCCGGACATTTTGGTATCAGAGCCAGAATCGCCGTAGGAACGATCCACCCGACGAAGTTGAGAAAACGGCTAGCCGAGTGAGGGCGAGTTTCGCATTTGCAAGCTTTCATAATGATTTGCGAACTACCGACGGCATTGAGCAGAATCGTTCCCGGCGTTCTACTCATACCGGTCATGGTGACGGACCCAATCCATCAGATTGTGTCCGGGCCCCATCTCGTTGCGACCCTTGGGTAAGTGATCGAGATAGCCATATGCGCCTCCCACCAACTCACTGCCGCGGGCAAAGGTGGAATAAGTGTGAAAAATGTTACCAGCCGAATCGCGATAGAACATGCTAGTTCCGGCAAGTTCATCGATGTCAATAGGGCGGACCTCGTAATTGTAGTAGACCTCTTTCTTGGCGATTTCCTCGTCGGTAAACGACACATGGTAATCGTAATTAAAATCGCTACCGTATGAAGACACCCACTTGAATCGCCAGCCCATCCTTTTTTTGAATGCCTCGAGCTTGGGAAGGGGAGCTCGGGACACGGCCACGAACGAGACGTCGTGATGCTCCAAGTGTACTACGATACCGTTATAGTGGTCGGCTCCGAAGGAACATCCGATGCACCCTTGTTCCCATTCAGGCCCTAGCATGAAGTGAACAACGATCAGTTGGCTCTTATCGCCAAACAAGTTTGCCAACGTCTGTTTCCCATTGGTTGTGTCGAAGATGTAATCTTTGTCGACCTTGACCCAGGGCAGGGCGCGGCATTCCGCAAACAGTTGGTCTTTTTGTCGAGTGAACTCTTTCTCCTTTTTCAGCAGCGCCTTGCGTTGTTCTAGCCACTGCTCTGGGGAAACCACGGGGTGGGTGGAGAGCTCATCCGTTGATGTAAGTTGCTGTGTCTCGGTTGTCATGGCGTTCTCTTTTGATTTCTGCCGCTTGTTGAATGGTTTTCGTTTTGGATTTCAAAGAGACAACGAATGAGAACTGCGGTTTTGGACAGCATCGGCCGTTTTTTTTGGATCAAACAGCGCGGCGCAAGCCGCTAGGCGCGAAGCGTCGGCCGAATTTAGGCGCGAAGCGCTGAGAGATTTTAGCCTGGTCCGGCCGGTGCCGGCACCCGCCGGACCCAGCGCTGGGAGGGATCGCGTCCCCGCGATCCGGTGTTCCCGAAGCCGAGAGCCTTCTCTGATCAAGGGGCGAAAATACACCGTTGGCTTGGAGAACGTCTTTGCGGCGCGCGAGGACGCGCGGCCTCCCGGTGAGGGGTCGGCAGCGCCGGTTCATTATGTTGACGAGCATGGGCAGCAGCCGGCCTAAGCTAAAATGTCTCAGCGCTTCGCGCCTAAGTGCTCTACAGGTTCACTACTCCAGCACTTTGACCTCGTCGCCGCGCGCAGTTACTCTGAGGGAGGATCCCCCAGACCTATGATTGTGCTTGTCGTCCTTTTCGGAAGTTGGATCGTTTTCCGGCTCCTCGGATTTCTCGGTGTTCCTCTGTTCCAGAGCTGGCATGAATCGATGATTTACGCCTTAACCGCCATGTTCTGTTTTACTGCGGTCGCTCATTTTGGTTCGATGCGAAGAGACCTGGAGAGGATGGTTCCTCCTTGGGTACCAAACCCCGGAGCTGCAGTGTTCGTAACCGGTATTCTGGAAATTCTGGGAGCGATCGGGCTAACGATTCCATCCACGCGCACCCTGGCCGGAGTCTGTTTGATCCTGTTTCTGGTGGTAGTATTCCCTGCGAATGTCTACGCGGCCAAGACCGGAGCCACGCTGGGCGATAGGCCGGTAACACCTTTAGGAGTACGAGGACCGCTGCAACTCCTGTTTATTCTTCTGATTTTCTGGGCGATCTCAGAATGACGTCAGGAGCTAGGAGCTAGGAGCTAGGAGCTAGAATCTAGGAGTCAGGAGGGCAGCTTTTTGTGGCGATGGTTTGATTGCCCCGATGTGATCCCGGCTTAACTTAGCGGAGATCATGTGTAGGAATATTAGACCGCTGTTTAACTTTGAACCGCCGGTTACCGAGGACGAGGTTCGGGCCGCCTCGCTGCAGTTCGTCAGAAAAATCAGCGGTTTCTCTAAGCCATCAAAAGCGAACGAGGCCGCGTTTTTCGCTGCGGTTGAAAGCGTCGCGCAAGTCTCGACCCAGCTGTTACGTTCGCTCGAGACGAATGCGCCCCCTAGAAATCGGGAAGAAGAAATCGCCAAAGCGAAGATACGCGCGGCGGAACGATACAGCCCCCAAAGGCACTCTACCGAGAGCTCTGGCCCACACTCCCACTGAGCGCACCGAGTTCCACTTGGTCCACCAGGTCCACTCTGTCTACTCCGTCTACTGTTGCTGCCACCCCAAGAATTTCGAGCGTTTCCCCCAGTGAACCCGCATTCCTGAATTGCCGTTGAGACAGCAAAGCGTTAGCACAGTGGCATGGCCTGGTGGATGTATGCTCTGATCTCGGCGGCTTGTTGGGGCGCCCAATATGTCTTGATGGAAACGCTCTTTAGAAGAGTGGATTTTGCAGCGGCGTTCTCGTTTTTAAGTCTGGCAAACGGTGTCCTCGTCTCGGCGGTGATGTGGCTGCTTTATCCCCGCCAGAACTGGGCGAAACTTTGCGAAAATTGGCCCATAATCTGGATGATTATCTTGTATCTGCTTTTTGGCAGCGGCGCCTACCTATTTAATGCGCTCGCGATCAAAGAAAAGGACGCAACTATGGCCTCACTCCTGGAAATCACTTACCCTCTTTTCATTATCCTATTCACCTTGATTTTCTTGGGCCAATTACACTTGAATGCCGCGGGTTTGGCTGGGGCGGTGCTAATCCTGACCGGGTGTGTTCTCGTCGTGTTCAGTCGAGGCGACCAAGTAGGTTTACGGTAGTTCCCATGATCGTTCAGGCTTGTTTAAATGGAGGCCACCCGTCGTCTTATCACCCTGCAGTTCCTGCGACTGTCCCGGCTCTGGTCGAAGACGGGCTTAAGGTGTTGAGTGTCGGTGCCAGTGAACTACATCTTCACGTTAGGGGCGAGGGCGGTGTCGAGAGTCTTGCTCCGGATGATGTTGATGCCACTATAAAAGCGCTGCGGGAAGCTCTACCAGGAACCCTGATTGGGATCAGCACCGGCGCGTGGATCGAAAAAGACGATGATCGCGTGCTAGCTTATGTCGGTCGCTGGAGCGTTCGGCCGGATTACGCTTCGGTCAATCTAAGTGAAAGAAATGCGCCTGCTCTCATCGAGACGCTTCATCGCCGCGGTATTGGCATCGAAGCGGGGCTTGCCGACAAGAAGGATGCTGAGCGCTTAGTAATCTTGGGGCTCGACCGGCTGGCGCTACGTATTCTGGTCGAGGTTGGTGAACAGGACATTGAGCGTGCTCACGCCGTTACGGATGAAATTCTAGCCGTGCTCCGAAGCGCGCCTTTTGCCAGGCCCATCCTCCTGCACGGCGCCGATGCTTCAGCCTGGCCGTTGCTCCGCCGAGCGGTCGAGTCTGGGTTCTCCACCCGCATCGGCCTCGAAGACGTAAAGGTTTTGCCCGATGGTTCAGTCACCCCGTCTAATACTGAATTAGTGGCCACTGCGGCTCGACTCGTTCAGGAGACCGGGCTGTTCAGGCCGGCGCCCTGAAAGGGCGCATCAAAATCGTCCTCGTGCTCGAAAAGCGGGGTTGCGTGGCGCAGTTCTCCCACTCTCCAGCACTGGCCGGATTCGAGGACGAGAACGAGAACGAGAACGAAGCGCCTTTCGGGGTTGGCTACCCATTAACACGCCCTCCGTCACGAGATCGACGTTTGACGCTGATCGACAACTTGAGTAGATGAGCGGTGCATTGCCGTCGCGATGAGCATTAAAATTTCTGCGGGCCTGTTCGCCGTAGGCTTCGCGAGGCGGAAGAAGAGATCTCTATGTCGGAAAAACAGCGCATCCTTGAGATGAATAGTGGTGCGGCCAGGTGGCGCCATTGGGGCCCTTATCTTAGCGAACGCCAGTGGGGGACTGTTCGAGAAGATTACAGTCCTGGCGGAACGGCTTGGAATTATTTTCCACACGATCACGCTCGCAGCCGAGCCTATCGCTGGGGTGAAGATGGTATTGCTGGGATCAGTGACGAGAGCCAGATCCTCTGTTTCGCCCTCGCTCTTTGGAATGGGAAAGATCCTATTCTGAAGGAGCGCTTGTTCGGCCTAACCGGTGATGAAGGGAATCACGGCGAGGATGTTAAAGAGCTCTACTATTATCTGGACGCGACTCCCACGCATTCGTACCTCAAGATGCTCTATAAATATCCTCAGCGGGAGTTCCCCTATACCTCTTTATTGGAAGAAAACCGCCGCCGAGGAAAACTGGCTCCCGAATATGAGCTGATGGATACCGGGGTTTTCGATGATGACCGTTACTTTGATGTCTTTGCGGAATACGCCAAGGCCGGCCCAGATGATATCCTGATTCAGATTACTGTGGCTAACCGCGGACCGGAAGCCGCGATCATTCATCTTCTCCCTCAGCTTTGGTTTCGGAACACATGGTCCTGGGGAACAGAGGGAAGCAGACCGGCGCTCGAGGTAAAGGATGATCATGTGATCTCGGCGAAGCATGCCCATTTTGGGACATACCTTCTGCGCGCGGAAGGAACTCCGACCTTAGTCTTTTGCGAGAATGAGACTAACTACGAGCGTCTCTACTCGTTTAATAATCCGGCGCCTTACCGAAAGGACGGATTTCACGAATGGTTGGTCCACAAGAACGCAAACGCGGTAAACCCGTCTCGAACCGGCACCAAATCTGCCGCCCACTACCAGCTGGTAATCGACGCGGGTGGACAGCAGGTAGTCCGCCTACGGCTTTCTCACGAGACACCTGAAGTTGGGTTTGGTGACTTTGACCAAATCCTCAATTCACGGCGCGCAGAGGCGGATGAATTTTACGCCGAAATACAGCCGGAAATGACCGCCGAAGATCTTCGCCGGGTTGAACGCCAAGCTTTTGCGGGAATGATCTGGAGTAAGCAGCGTTACCGATTCGATGTCAAAACTTGGCTGGAAGGCGATCCAGGAAATCCGCCTCCACCGCCGGATCGAAAGTTTGGACGAAACCATGATTGGAAGCATCTCAATGCGACCGAGATACTTTCCATGCCGGATAAGTGGGAATATCCCTGGTTTGCCGCCTGGGATCTCGCTTTTCACACTCTGCCATTTGCGGTGATCGACCCCGAGTTTGCCAAGAAACAGCTCTTGGTTATTACCCGCGAATGGTACATGCATCCAAACGGCCAGCTCCCGGCGTACGAGTGGGCTTTCGGCGATGTAAACCCGCCAGTGCATGCTTGGGCAGCTTGGCGCGTCTTTGAAATCGATCGTAAATACCGGCGCGCCGAGAAACCGGACGACCCGGGAGATGTTTCGTTTCTCGAACGTGTCTTCCACAAGTTACTGCTCAATTTCACCTGGTGGGTAAACCGGAAGGACATCGCCGGCCGCAACATCTTTCAAGGCGGTTTTCTTGGGTTGGATAATATCGGGGTCTTCGACCGAAGCGCTCCGTTACCCACCGGCGGCTATATTAATCAATCCGACGGGACAAGCTGGATGGCGATGTACAGCTTGAACCTGATGCGGATCGCCTTGGAATTAGCACAACACAATCATGCGTACGAGGATATCGCCTCGAAGTTTTTCGAACATTTCCTGCAGATTGCTGAGGCGATGGCTCAATGCGCGCAAGGTATGGGCCTTTGGGATGACCAGGACGGATTTTTCTATGACGTTTTGTACCTGCCGGATAGCCGGGTGATCCCGTTGCGAGTCCGTTCTATTGTTGGGCTAATTCCGCTTTTTGCGGTGGAAACATTGGAGCCGGAGCTGCTCGAGAAGGTACCTCATTTCAAGAGCCGGTTAGAATGGTTATTCAAACATCGACCGGATCTGGCTTCGCTCGTTTCACGTTGGCACGTCACTGGCGCCGGCGATCGGCGGCTCCTCTCATTGTTACGGGGGCACCGAATGAAGCTGTTGCTCAAACGGATGCTGGATGAGACCGAGTTTCTCTCCGATCATGGGGTACGGGCACTCTCCCGCTATCACCGCGAACATCCCTATAATTTTGTGTGGGACGGCCACGTAACCTCCGTTGACTACGAACCAGGTGAATCGACTTCCGGTGTATTTGGGGGGAATTCTAATTGGCGCGGCCCGATCTGGTTCCCGATGAACTTTCTGTTAATTGGGTCCTTGGAACGTTTTCACCACTATTATGGTGATGACTTCAAAATCGAATGCCCGACTGGGTCCGGAAAATACTGCTCACTTAAAGCGGTGGCTGCGGAACTACGAGATCGGCTCTGCCGGCTTTTTCTGCGGGATGCTAACGGCCGCCGGCCGGTGTTTGGCGAGAATACCAAGCTACAAACCGACCCGCATTTCCGCGATTACATACAATTCTTTGAATATTTCCACGGCGATAACGGGCGCGGTGTGGGTGCGTCGCATCAGACCGGTTGGACCGGTCTGATTGCTAAGCTCATCGCATCGCACTTGGATTAAGAGTGGGGTCGGCGGCCATCGCTGGGGAGGGATCGCGTCCCCGCGATCCGTTGTTCGCGAAGCCGATTACGTTTTGTAACGATGGGGCGAAAATACACTCTTTAGTTGCTACACGTTTTAGCGGCGCGCGGGGACGCGCGCCCTCCCGGAAATCGCGCCCCACAGTCACCTTTGTGCTTCGCTATTACCGCTAGCTACATTGATCCGGCCAAAGACGCCATCGAACTGTTTGTTGGGACCGGCTGAGTAATAGAGCGCTTTAGCGTCGCCGAGGCTTACGCCATTTCCAAACGTTAGCGCCCATACACCTTCTACCGGAAGGGGTTTACCGTCTGAATCACGCAGGCAGTCAACATATTCTCCGGTATTAAGATCAAAGGCTACAATGTTGTTGTCGCCAAAGTTCGCCACTAAAAGATCGCTGGCGAAAGCGCCAAAGGTGGGAGGCGCGATCACCATTCCCCATGGGGCGTTCAATTTACCTTGATCCTTGAAATCCCGGACTAGGGTGCCGTCCTCGTTGTATTCGACGATATGCCCGAGCCCCGGCGCATCTACCTCTTCCTGTCCCTCGTCCCCATTCTCATCAAACTTTGCATAGGCGACAAAAAGGTGTCCGCCTAAGTCCAGCACGCTGTACACATGGAGATCACCGACCGTGACCGGCACTTGAAAATGAAAGGAGCTCGTTACGTCCTTCCATTGATTGTCAAAGACCTCAATTACGTTATTGCGAAGGTCTGCCGCAAAGATGTGATTACCTCCCGCTTTCTTGTAGGCATCGCTATCGAAGGCGTTATTTGTAACCGTGCCGCCGGTAAATACGCAGTTGACCGGATACGGTTTGTGGCCGGAGGTTTTGGAATAGTCGATCACCAATGGAGCCTGATCCATGGCCACCTTGGTATTTGCACTCCAGGCATTCAGAGCGCCGTCCTCGGTGAAAAAGATAAACTTGGCTGCGCCAGAGTAGCCTGTGGCAATCCGGGTCGGAGGATTTGCGGTGAGGTCCATGGCTGGGCCGGAGATAGGAAATTCGATTGGTTGCCCAGACAAATCGCTTGCGGAATTGTAGGCCTGGCCGGTCACGTAAGCGATGCCCCGATCGGTCCATTTCGGCGTCTGCAGGGTTACGGTCTTGAGTCCGTCCTGGTGTAGCGGGGTTCCGTTCACATCGCCGATGTATTCTACGGAAGTGCCGGTGGCAGCGTTAGAGATCCAGAAATGTCCGCCGGCTCCGGGCGGCCGAATTGCGATGCCCCAGGCGTCGACCATTTTCTTATCAATAAGCTGAGGGTGATATTTGGGATCGTTCGCCACCAGGACCGTTTTCACGTAAGCATTCTGCGCCATCGCGGAGGCAGCAACGCTACCAGCTGCCAAGATGAGGTATCTCAAAATCTTCATTCTGGAAATAGATTCACGGCGGGCCGTCCTCGAGGACGGCTCGCCGTGTTCAATTCATTCGGTATGGTTAGATTTGCTCGCTAGCTTACCAGCGAACTATCTTAGAACTTGGGAAGACTCTTCGGGATGACTCCGGGTTTGAACATATCGGAGATATCCGTGGTCCCATCCAGCTGAGGATTCGCCGCGTCATTCAGGTATCCGCTCGGCGTATTTGCTTTCAGGCCAAACACCTTTTGCAACGTGGCTAGATCTGAGGAGTGGGTGAAATCCTTCGCGCTGGCATACCCATGGCCTTTCGCCAACTTCGAAATGACAATGAATGCTAGAGTATGGGTGAAATCGTTTTGGTTGGTACCTTCGGTTTCATCCGTCCAAATGATGATCACGCCGTTGTCTTTATAGGCTTGCGACGCCATGATCTGCGGAATCACGATGGAGAGGAAGTTATCCGAGGCCGCGATTTGTGAGAGATCGCCGGTATAAGAGACCCCGTGATACACAAACCCGTTCGTGAGAGCGGAGTGCATATCATTGTACTGGTCCGGAGTGATCAGATTATATCTGGCGACTTTATTATTCTGCAGATCCGAGAAGAGCTGTTGCAGGGGACGGTAGTTCTTTCTCTTCTTGTTCGTGTTGTCGGTCACGTTGCCGCCGTTTGTATCCTTGAAGAACAAGGTACCGTCGTGCTTACAAGCGAAGTTGTATTGATTACTGCCGTTGAACGGGTTCGTATAGCTCGTCGAGGTTCCGCTGAAGCTCGTGAGCGGTACGGTCCAATCTTTTTCCGGTGCCGGAGTGCTGGTGATAGTTCCGCCGCTGTTGTTGAAATTGCCGCCGTCCGAATTCAATAGGTCAATGTCTTCCTGATAGGAATACCAACTGAGTCCGTTCTTTTCCATCAAGCCGGTCATATGTTCACCGGTATAGGTTGGGTTAGCGGCCAAAAACGCTGCGATCGCAGCCACACTGCCGCCCGGGGTAACATAGGGATCGTTGTCGTTGAATATGCCGAAGTTCGTTCCGGCTTTTGCCAAAGGTAGTTCGGCTCGGAAGGGTGGATGCTCGGGTTATCACCAGTAGGAGTAGATAGCACGTTGTGATAAGCGATTGCGTAGGACACGTCCTTCGCGTTTTTGTTATCTGGCGTTACAAAACTGTTGATATACGGAGCGGCGACACAACCGAATATCTGATTTGGTGCAGTGGTATCACTGCCTTGCGTCCAGTTGTGATTTTCCAGTTCGATATAGAAAACGGCGCCGATCTTTTTGTTCGAATCCTGAGCAAACGCTGTCGAACAGAGACAGGCTACGAGGCCGGTGCCAGCGGCGGCAGAAACAAGGCTGCTGGCCATGCGGGCTAGGAGGGGTCTATTTAGAAGCATAGTCTAGGTTGTAAAATGCTCTTTTAATAAAAAAGTAATAGAAGAGCATGCGACACCTAGTCGCCTTCGGTGGCTGCGTCACGTTACGTTTTAGTCACAGCGGAACACTGTATGTTGCAATCTTTGTTCTGACGTATGATGCGGCGATTTGCCTTATCACGCGCACGCTCCTTGGCCTTGCATTTTGCGGCGTTGGAGCTTCGCGCTCAGTGCCTTGGCGAACCCGATCTGTCGTGAGATCTTTGCCTGTGGAGATATCCGATAAGCACGAGTGGTTAGAAGCCGATGGCTTAGGCGGTTATGCCAGTTCGACGACTTCCGGAATCCGGACTCGGCGTTATCATGCGCTCCTTTTGACCGCTACGAGTCCGCCTGCCGGCCGCCTGGTTTTAGTGAACGGTTTCGATGCGTGGATCGAGGGTAAAGGCACGAAGGTGTGGCTTTCGGCTCAGCGCTATGCCCCGGACGTGGTCAGCAAAAACGAATGTCTGCGCAGTTTCCAATTTCAGCCTTGGCCTCGCTGGAGTTACCGGCTAGTGCTTGATCTCTGGCTGGAACACGAGATCTTCGTCCCTCACGGGCAATCCATGGCGGTATTGAGTTGGCGCCTGTCTGGCCGGGTGGACGAAGGTTATACCCTTATAGTGAAGCCGTTCTTATCCGGGCGAGATTTTCATTCGACTCATCACCAGAACGATGCTCTCCGATTCGAACCCGAGATAGAAGCCGACAGCCTTAGATGGCAACCTTACGGCGGTATCCCGGCGATCGTGTGTCGGTCCCGAGCGAGTTACCATCACGATCCTCAGTGGTACCGAAACTTTCTCTACACCCAGGAAAAAGAACGCGGCCTAGACTTTCTAGAAGATCTGGCTGCGCCTGGCGAGTTGGTTTGGCAACTGGACAGTGGAAATCGAGAAGCCATCCTCACTTTCCAGGCCGAGGGGTTTTCCGAGCCTGAAGAAAAGTCGGTGGAAGACTGGGTCGCTGAGCTTCGTCTCAGTGAACGCGAGCGCCGCACCAGGAAGACCGACCTCATCCAACGTTCCGCGGAAACCTATTTTGTGAGTCGCGGAGCCGGTAAAAGTGTCATCGCCGGCTACCCCTGGTTTGCCGATTGGGGGCGGGATACCTTCATTTCGATCCGAGGCCTCGGGATCGCTTCGGGCGATTTGGAGGTGACCCGGGATATTCTCCTGGAATGGGCGAACCACGTTTCCGAAGGAATGCTCCCAAACCGGTTTCCCGACCAGGGCGCTGCTCCGGAATATAATTCGGTCGACGCTTCGCTCTGGTTTATTATCGCGGCCGGCGACCTTCTGGAAGCAGCATCCGCGAATCCGAGGTTGGTCGATGAGGCCGGCATACAGAAGCTTAAAGCTGCCATCGAAGCGATTTTGTCGGGCTATCAAAAAGGTACTCGTTTTCGGATTCATTTGGATGAGGACGGCTTATTGGCAGCCGGCGTTCCCGGTGTCCAACTCACGTGGATGGACGCCAAGGTAGACGGCAAGGTGATCACGCCACGCGTCGGTAAACCGGTTGAAATCCAGGCGCTCTGGATCAATGCACTGGCGATCGGGAAAAAATTTTCACCTCAATGGGGTTCGCTCTTCGAAAAAACAGGTCAAGCTTTCGAGAGCCGGTTTTGGAATGAGGCCGGGCAACAGTTGTTTGATGTGGTAGACGTTGATCATCAACCCGGAGTCACCGATCCTGCTACCCGGCCAAACCAGATTTTTGCGGTGGGCGGACTGCCGCTGGCGGTATTGTCTGGCGCCCGCGGCCGCCAAGTGGTTGATCGCGTAGAAGCCAAACTTTGGACACCCAGCGGTCTCCGGTCATTGGCTCAAGATGAACCCGGTTTTGTTCCGCATTATCTAGGAAGCCCTAAGGACCGGGATTCCGCCTATCACCAAGGCACGGTTTGGCCTTGGTTAGCTGGGCCTTTTATCGAGGCCTGGGTGCGTGTCCGCGGCAATACGCCTGAAGCCAAGCAGGAAGCGCGTGAACGGTACCTCGAGCCGTTGCGCTCCTTGATGAACGGGATCGGATTGAATCATCTTCCGGAAATCACCGATGCCGTTGAGCCGTTTACCCCCCGCGGATGCCCGTTTCAGGCGTGGTCCGTCGGAGAATTTTTGCGACTGGATCGGGTTGTGCTACGGGCGTGACCATGATGTTGTCCTCGTCCGCGGCGATGGGTTGATTCGCGCGTAGCTCGGCTTAATCCGCCTTGAGGCTGTCGACGTGCTGGCGAAGCGTGTCACCTACCGTTACCCATTGCGATTCTTTGGCCGTGCCCGTCGCCAGGTAGACTTTGCCGTTCTTAGAAATGGCTCGGGAGTAGAAATGTAAATCATTGCCTTGCTGTTGACCGGTGTACTCGGCACTCCACTCATTGTCTCCGATCAGCTTCTCGGAGACGACTTTCCATTTGAGCTGTTCAAATTGCCCTTTGGATACGGCGACGTAATCCTTAATCGTTTCCGTGTATGGCTGAATTTGGACATTGATATTAGGAGCGAATTGGTCTGTTACCGGAAGGCACAAAATCAGCGCGGTAGTAGTTCGACCGGGGTCGGGCGCCACGTCGAATGCATCGATCTGGAAACCATAGAGTGGCAGGTCGATAGTCGCGGCTTTCAACTGAGGAAACGTCGCCAAAGAAATCAGGGCAGCGACGCCAAATAGGATAGTTTTGTGGTTCATAGATCTAAGGGGGCTAGCGATTGCTTACCTTATGCCAAACCCGGCCCGATTATGGCGAGCTTCTAGAACGTCACCGTCGTGCGGAGACCAAGCACTGCGGCATTAGCCGACCAAGAAATTTGCCAGTTCGTTCTCGACATTGGGTTTTCAACCCTAAAGCAGCCGGCGTTTATAAGTTTCCAGTTTTACTTCCGAGCGGCCTTTAGCTCTTAAAGACCAACCCTAGGCCAGGCGGCGATTCGAGGCGCGAAGCGCTGATAGACTTTAGCCTAGGCTGAGTCTGCGAGGCCTAGGTAACGACAAAAAAGCGCGGCCGGCGCTGTAAGCGCGAAAGAATTGAGATTCGGGCATCGGAATGCCGGCACTCAGTTTAAGATAATACTGAAAGTCCGGCTGTAACTGCCACCAGGGAGCCAGTTGCAGATTGTAGGTGCCGGCGACGATTCTCGACCTGGGAGTAATTATAGGTGAGGACCAAAGGGGAATCTCCGTTCCCGGCAGTCCCGGCGTTCACGGCGTGGAAGAGGGCGATGATGGCGTTCCCGGCGCTGTCGGCGTTAATTTGAAGCTGTCCAAGTGTTTTCGGAGCGTATCGCTCACCGTCTTCCATTGAGATTCCTTGGCCGTGGCGGTAACCAGATAGACTTTCCCGTTGCTGGAAACGGCTCGCGCATAAAAGTGTAAGTCGGCGCCTTCCAACGATCCGGTATATTCCACGCTCCATTCATTGTCGCCAGACTGCTGGTCGGAAATCACGTTCCATTTCATTTGTTCGAACTGCCTCCTGGAGAGCGCCACGTAATCCTTTATCGTTCCGGTGTACGGCTGGATTTGCACAATAATATTCGGGGCGAAACCTTCCGTTGCCGGTAGCAACGTCTGAAGAACAGTGGTTGGGGTTGAGGCATCCGGAGCGGAGTCGAACGCGTCAATTCGGAAACCGTAAAGCGGCAGCTCAATCGTAGCGGCTCGCAACTGAGAGCAGATCGCCAACGAAAACCATGCGGCCACGCCAATTACTCTTGCTGGGTTCTTCATCAAACGAGAGGGCACGTTATACCAGGTCGCTCATGCTATCATCATCACAATTCCCAGGGGCGATCATCCCCACGCGATCTTAAAACGTTATCGTTGTTCTAAGCCCAAGCACTGCAGCATTAGCCGCATGAATACCGGCACTCGGTTTAAGATAATATTGAAAGTCCGGCTGTAACTGCCACCAAGGAGCCAGTTGCAGATTGTAGGTGACCTCGAGCACTGATTCAGTGCTCAGAGGTTGGCCGCCAGCGGCTTGGTTGAACTCGCTAGCGTGGCGGCTCACTTTGCTGCAGGCTGCGCCGATAGCGAGGACATCGTCATTGCGTCCTGGCAAAGGGGCAAGCAGACTGACGCCGCCGTCCGCATAAAACGTCACCAGATTACTTTCGGCTGGCGCTGCGCCGATCCGGCTCCAGACAGCGAGCGCCGGTCCCTTCTTTCCGGGTTCGTGGTTCTGACGCCACACCATTTGGTCTGCCATAAAGAAGATACCGTAGTCACCGTCTTTGACGGCGCCGGGCCTGTACCCAACATCAGCCCGAGTCCCTGTATGATAAAATGCTGTGACCGCGTACGTGCCCGGCAAACCGCCGTCGTCGCTGTTTAGGTGGAACCCGAGTTGGCTGAAAATAAACGCCCCGGTACTTTTGCTGATCGGGAAAGCAACACTATGCCGGTTAACATCCTGGGCTTGGACACTGCCGCTAAAGAGCGCTGCTTTGAGGAAAAACGTTTTGCCAGGTTCGAGATCGAATTTAACGCCCGGCGTGGCCATAGGAAACAAGGGCGAATACGGCAGGTTCGCGCTTAGGAGAGTGAACTCGTCTAGAGTGCCATTAATAAAGAGCTCCTCGTAAGAATTGCCGAAAAAGTCGTCATGGCTGAGCATCTGGCCGGCGGTGATCCGAAGCTGATTATCGAAGAAAGATTGTTCGAGGTAAACTTCACCCAGGCGAATCGTATTATAACCGTAAATATTGCTGAAACCGGCAATATCACCGAGAGATTCATGAGTGAGGCTGGAGCCGTGCATTTCCAGGACGCTGAAATAAAGCTTTGCGCCCGACCAACCAACGAGTTTGCCCAGGTCTAGGTTAGCGCCGAACGTCAGCAAGCCGTCATAGCTGGCCACCTGTCTGGTTTGGCCAAGAGAATCAAGGATGGCTCCACCGCTTAGGTTACCGAAGACCTCCCCCTGATAATTCGCAAAGAAATCGATTCCTTGGGCGTATAACCGGGTGCGGATCCCGTCATAATCGGTGGCCAGATAATCGCGCTGTGGGATCGCCGGAAATAACGACGGCAGGACGGCGTTTTGCGCCTGGAGTGGTGCCAGCGAGAAAAGCCCCGAGATTAGGACTAAAATCAGGACGGGGAAGATTGGTTCGCTGCGCCGCTCTGACCGCTTCGTGGTCTTCCGGGCTAACTTCATTCACGCCGCTTTCTTGAGAAATAGTGGGGCTGGTGCGCCGTTATCATCCTGATCTAGACGGCCGGAATCCGAACTCAGCCAGGCTGGCAGGAAATCTCGACTGTCGATCCCGGCGGAGGCACTGATTTCAGGTAGACGGCGAAGTGCGCCTGAGCTGCCAAACCATGTCCCGGCGAACGCAGGGAGCAGTCGGTCGCGGTTTGTTCCAGAAGTTCGCGGTGCGGTCCGCGAACCACCACCTCTAGCCTCATGTTAGGGCCCAACGACGAGGAGCCGAATCTTTCCCGCGCTAAACCAGAAACGAGGATAGCGCCAGACTGATCCTTGCGGGCGTGACCCACCACGATATCCACCGATGGCGTGCTGCGTAACTCGAGGGGATATTTGTCCGGTACTTCCGGTTGAACGAGTGCGGAAGCAAAATCCAGGAACCCATCAGAATGCTGAGCAGATTGCGCGGGGCCGCCGCGGACATCACAAAACATGCCGCAACTTACGAGCAAAGCCGGAGCGATTAAGAAACGGAACTTCAAGCGAGAGGATAAATAGTATGTAATGCCGGCTTCAGCAACTCGATGCAGGAGGTAGATACTATAATCAAAGACGCGGCTAATGCGGGTGTGACCGTTCTAAAACCGCCACAAGAGACCTATTGGGGCGGCTACTCTGGTTACTTTGCAGATCCTGATGGTTTCGCTTGGGAGATAGCCTGGAACCCTGGTTGGACGATCACCTCGGACGGTAGCGTCAAACTTGGCCTGGAGGGGAGCCGCTTTATAAGTTGGCAGCTCTATCGGCAAGCAGCAGGCGGCTCCCGGGAACTACCCAGCGTGTCGCATTTACCCATAGTATCCTAGCTTTAGGCCGAAACTCTTTCGTCGAGACGCGGGATATAAGAAAAACCATGAATCAAAATAGCCTCCCACCTCAGACGTCCGAGTTTACTGGAACCCAGCCGGTTATAAGCGTTCTACGCGTGAAAGGCCGGCCGGCAACGTTGCTGTTTTTGTTTAGCTTCCTCTTGCTGTTGATCTCCGTGAACGCTAACGCCGGCAACGAGCCCGCCGGTGACGAGAATAAGGTCGTTTGGCAAAATCCCACTCCTCAGCTTTCCCAGAATGCGGCTCGCTCGATACTTGCGGCGAAATTAGGCGGTCTCGATTCAGCTGGTTACATGCTGGTGACCGTCAAACTCGAGGCCGGCAAAGCTCAAGAGGTGCGCTCATTGATGTCTTCCGGTTCACTTATCGCTGACCAAGAAATTTGCCAGTTCGTTCTCGATCATTGGGTTTTCAACCCTAAAGCAGCCGGAGTTTATAAGTTTCCAGTTTTACTTCCGAGCGGCCTTTAGCTCTTAAAGACCAACCCTAGGCCAGGCGGCGATTCGAGGCGCGAAGCGCTGATAGACTTTAGCCTAGCAGACTGTTGAAAAACCCGAGAGCAAAAGCGGCTGTGTCCCGGAGGGACAAGATGAAGGTAGCCTGGCACGAAGTGCCTGGGAACAGGCCCGTCAAAGATCCGTCCCGTAGGGTACGGTATGATCGTGTCACCCCTGAGTTGCAACCAGGGCGCCCGCACTCACTAAACTAGCCTCAATTCGATACCCCCTCACACCGTGCCCTACGGGACGGACTCACGATCTCGCGATTCCAGGCACTTCGTGCCAGGCTACCTTCATCTTGTCCCTCCGGGACAGAAAAGCCTCCGATTTTCAACAGCCTGCTAGGCTGAGTCTGCGAGGCCTAGGTAACGACTGATGCAAGATTGCGCAGGCCGACAATCAGACATTCCGCTTTTCCTGAGGGCTTCTAGTTCTTATCATTAGAATCTTCGGCCGGTCCCCCGACGACGAGAAAAAGACTGAAACCAATGTCCAAAAAAGGCGGCGCCGTTCGTCGCGCTATTAGGCGAAAAACAATATGAGCCGAGTACGAGTGTTAGTTGGTACCAGGAAAGGAGCTTTTATCCTGACCGCTGATGGGCAGCGCGAACAATGGGAAGTGAGCGGGCCCCATTTTGCGGGCTGGGAGATTTACCATGTCAAAGGTTCACCGGTAAACCAGGACCGAATCTATGCCTCGCAGAACACGGGTTGGTTTGGCCAGATGATGCAGCGATCTGATGACGGCGGGAAGACTTGGGAAGCGGTCGGCAATGAATTCAAGTACGAAGGCGTACCCGGCACTCATAAATGGTATGACGGCACCCAGCACCCCTGGGAGTTCAAGCGCATCTGGCACGTCGAACCTTCTCTGACTGATCCGGACACCGCTTACGCCGGCGCAGAGGACGCGGCGCTATTCAAGACGGTGGACGGCGGCCGCACCTGGCAAGAGTTTCCCAGCTTACGGAATGTGAAAGGCGATCTGTGGCAACCCGGCGCCGGCGGCATGTGTGTGCATACCATCGTGCTCGATCCCAAAAATACCGACCGAATCTTCATCGCTATCTCCGCTGCAGGGGTATTCCGATCCGATGACGGTGGGCAGACCTGGAAGCCGATTAATCAGGGGCTGAAGTCTCCTTGGGAGTTGCCCGACCCGGACGCTCAAGTCGGCCATTGCGTTCATCGAATCGGTCTGCACCCGAGCCGGCCCGACGTTTTGTTTATGCAAAAGCATTGGGATGTTATGCGTTCGGATAACGCCGGTGAATCCTGGACGGAGGTTAGTGGCGATTTGCCATCCGATTTCGGGTTCCCGGTACAGGTGCATGCGCACGACCCGGAAACAATTTACGTCGTTCCAATCAAGAGCGATTCCGAGCATTTTCCGCCCGACGCAAAGCTGCGTGTCTATCGGAGCAGGACCGGCGGAAACGAGTGGGAAGCCCTGACCAAGGGCCTGCCGCAAAAGGATTGTTACGTCAACGTGTTGCGCGATGCGATGGCGGTCGACTCGTTAGAGCCTTGCGGGGTCTACTTCAGAACTACTGGTGGACAGGTTTATGCTTCGGCCCAGAGTGGCGACACCTGGAACCCTATCGTACGGGATCTACCCGCGGTCCTATCGGTCGAGGTCCAAACCTTAGCATGATTCGAATTACTCTGCCCTATCACCTGCGAACGCTGGCCCGAGTAAATGACGAAGTGGAACTCGCTCTCGATGGGCGGGCTACGCTTGGCTCCGTTCTCGATGCACTTGAAACTCGCTATCCCGTGCTCCGCGGCGCAATTCGCGACCGTTTTACTTTGCAAAGGCGTCCGTTTGTCAGGTTTTACGCCTGTAGAGAGGACCTTTCTCACGAACCACTCGATACCATGTTACCCGCAGCGGTGGTCGATGGGCTCGAGCCGTTTCTTATTGTTGGGGCAATGGCGGGAGGTTAGTGTCCTGTCCCATAAATAGCATGGTTTTCGTCCGGCAGCCCATTTTGATCGCAACGAAAGCCATGCTATTTATGGGACAAGACACTAGTTAGCTGGTCACGGCTGACCAACCTCTAAGCCGCTTAGGCTTATTTCTTCTTCTTAGGTGTAGGATGGGGCGCTGTTTTTGGGGTCGATTTCGGAGGGCCGGAATTCTTTTGCTTTACTAGGGGCTTGGCCTGGGGTTTGACAAGAGCGACGCCGTGGTTCCCGCTCCCACCGTGGTGATCTTTGTCATGACCATCTTTCTCCCGGCCGTGTTTGTCTTTGTCGCCTTCGTGACGATCTTTCCCCTCTTCGTGATGGTCTTTTCCGTCCGGGACTTTGATCTGGCCAGCGCCGTTTCTATTACCTGAAATGACCGCTACTCCGCCTCCGGATGATCCGGGACTTCCGCGCAGGTTCAAGACCGAAGCCCAGACTAGCGGCCCGCTCGATCCATTTGGTCTTGGTCCAAGGAGGAATGGCTGCGAATCGCTAGCCGCAAAAAAGCCTTGATCACTGTTCACGCAGTAAAACGTCGTGTAGTGCTCAGGCCCGTTAAGATAGTCGGCGATCGCTTTGGCCTGATCTTCGGAAATCGTTTGCTGCAGTACGTGGGTTCAGCCGGCCGGAAGCCTCGGTCCAGCCAGGAACCTTCGCCTGGCTGCAAGCCGTTGCCTGCGGGACCAGCGCCCGGCTGAAACACGATAACCAGGTTTCCATTGCTATAGTTGGTTTGGAGCTGGGCGGAACCTCGGATCCGTAGCGGGTAGTTAGTTTGGGCCGCGATGCCAGCGCCAGATTCAATTTCGCCGCTTAGCGGTCCGCGCCCAGGCGCGAAGCGCTGACAGATTTTAGCCTAGGCTGAGTCTGCGAGGCCTAGGTAAGGCAAAAATGCGAGTTAGCGCTGAAGGCTCGCCAGACTCTGGTTCGACGCGGAACTCTGCTGCACCGTTTCCTATAACGCTTTCAGCGCTAATCGTCTTCTTTTCGAAATTCCTAGGCCTCGCAGACTCAGCCTAGGTTAACATCTCTTCAGCGCTTCGCGCCTGATGCGCTTTTGCCGTATTGTGTTCACGGAGCGGCAGCTCACCTGATACCGCTCCTTGAACTCCTGTTGTTCTCAGCTTGCGGAAATCGTATCGGCTGATTTCGAAGATCCGGACTTTCTGGTGAGGTCGCAGAGCAGGTCGGAGTGAATGTTCAGCCCGATATTAGTCATGTTATAAAGATGTTCGCTGGCTACCAGCCAAACGATCTCGCAGATCTCACGTTCGGAATAGTGTTCGGCCAGGTGATTGAACGTATCCTGACTAACCTGCTTATCGCTGGTTAACTCGGTTGCGTAATCCAAAGCAGCTCGTTCGGCTGCGCTGAAAAGCGAGCTTGTCCGATACGCGTCGAGTGCATCGAATTTGGCTTCGTTCATCGATTCTTTGATGGCGAATGCCCGTCCGATGTCCGTGCAGAAAAGGCAGACGTTGATTCGGGCTACCTGTTCACGGATGAGGAAGACGGTTTCGCGGGGCAATTTTAGCTTTTTGTCTAGCGTCCCGATCTTCCCATAGAACATGCCGAATGCATCGGGCAACCGCGCGGAATGTACTTTCACCGGCGTTAGCACTTTGCCGAATTGTCGACGCATCATGGCGTATACCAGGTTCTTAATCAGCCCCTTAGGCTTTTCAATAGGACGAAGAAATGGCTCATTCACAAGAGTCATGACCGGCGTAGACCCCGTTTTGTGACAAACCGGCGGAGCCCTGGAGCGCTGCCTCGCTTGCGAGGCTGATGGTGACCAGGGGACGTCGTGAAGCGCATCTCATGTCTGTCCGCGCTCTACGTCGCGATTTTGCCTGTTCACACACTAGAGACCAGCCAGACGAAGCTCCTTCCGCACTGCCAGCCCTGTTTCACCATCGGCCTCGCGACTTGTCCTCCGTAGCCACACCCTCGACCTTGGCACGCCCTCAATGTCGGCCTCGCAAGCGAGGCACGCTCCAGGGGTGACACGCCTGGCGAAGGAGGAAGCGAGGCAGCGCGCCAGGGGTTCGCCTCAAAAAAAAGTCGACCGCTCTTGAGATTTCGATTAAGAACCTGAGGCCCAAAGGGATGTTGTTATGATTTGTCGAATTTTCAGGACGTCATTTACGGGTTTCTTGGTTTTGACATTCTTCGGCTTCTGGAACGCAACTTACGCAGGAAGCCCGATTGGATCCGGTAATACCATCACCACGGACCCGCTAGTCAGCCGTCCGCCGGCGAAATTCGGTGCACCAACCAAAGTGCAGCTGTTTGAGAATCTCGAATTCAATAATTTCAATCCTCAAACATTCTCCTATACGCCTCCCAATTTCACTCCGCCGGCAGAGCCCAACTCGCCGCGACCTTGGGCCAAAGTGATTTTAGTCTGCGATATTAACGTGACGGCGGGTATTCAGTATGACCGGACTGCTCGGATGACCATCGGGAACACCGTCGTTTATATAGGAACCACGGCTGAGCCGAACCCTAAGCTGGGGCCCTCCTGGCACATTGAGCGCGATCTAACCGAGTACAGCAATCTGCTAATGAGCGCGCAGCCGGGCGAGATCAATATCGGGAATCTGGTAAACGGGACGTACACGGGCGTGATCTATGCCAGCGCCTACCTGCTGTTTTACCCGTACACTCAGGGAAGCGGTGAACAGGCGCCGGTTGTCGCCGACCTGATCTATCCTCTCCCCGGTACAGCGGATGGCAGCTACACGCTTCAATCTACCAGCAGTACTCTGTCGCTCACGTTTACGGTTCCCCAACAGCTTCAGAGTATTCCCACCACGGTCGCCCGTGCGTATCTCGACGTTTTCGCGCAAAGCCAGTATCAGGACGAGTTCTGGTATTCCAATGTTCCGGATAATCTGGCCCAAGAGCTTAACCAGTATGGCGGAACTTCCTTTCGAGAAGTCGAAGTCAGCATTGATGGCCAGGTCGCAGGTTTTGCTCCGGTTTACCCCTGGATCTTTACCGGGGGGATTGATCCTTATCTTTGGGCTCCGATTCCGGGAGTTCAGACTTCGAATTTCGTCCCTTACCGGATCGATCTCTCGCCGTTTGCGGTTCCGCTGAGCGACGGAAATTCGCATACGATTTCGCTGAATGTCCACAACGCGAACAACTACTTTCTGGCCTCAGCCAACCTGTTTGTTTACCTGAACTATAACTCTAGTTCACTGATTGGCGGTGTCACCGTGACGGGCGATTACCAGCCGCCGTTAGATATTCAGCAGAACATTCGCCAGGTTAACGGTTACCCGAATGGGACCATTGACACTCGATCCACGCGACATCTCACGGTTGAAGGTTACGTCTTGGTTTCGCCTACCGAGAAGTTGGTTACCAAAGTTGAGCAAGACGCGAGTTTTTCGAATCAGCAACGGTTTGTGGTTTCCGCCGCACAATACGAGCAAGACATTGTTCAACTCACCAAACTCACGAGTAAAAGTACTTATCAAGATATCAATACCGCCGCCGGGCAGAAGTCGACGACATTGACTGCAGTGAGGGACCTTAGCTATCCGCTCACGGCGGACATCGTTCAGACTTTTAACTCTGATGGCTCAGGCCGGCAGAAAACAACCATTGATCAGGAATACCTTATCGATGAGCAAGGAGATTGGGTGCCAGAGATTGGCCTCCCAACGAATGTCGCCGCGTACACCAGCCATTTGGCGAATGTTGTAAAAGCTGTCGATACGTTACTGTTCAATAGCTCGTTCCAAATCACGGGGAATCAGGGGCAAGCGAGCTCCCAACGCTATTCTTTCGACAATACTGCACCTGAAAAGCATTACCGGCACACGATCAACGCTGCAAACAGTGTGGTGACCTACGATCGAGAAGAGGGAGCAGCGCCTTAACGGCTGAAGTTTGCAATCCAGTTCGGTTCCCACGTTTTTCCTCCGTCCGCTGAGAACGCTTGTTCCAGACGGAACGAGGTTGGAGAAACGTCGGAGAAGATAAATCGGGCCTGAATCGAAGCACCGTTGAACAATTCCTGATCGAAGAATTCACCACGGCCGTTCCTGAACTGACCGATCATCGGCGGCATGCCTAGGTTTCCGTCTCTGCTGTTTGCCCAGTAAATACTCCACTCGTGGGTTTGTGGATTGTACAAACGCAGACTTAGGCCCTCGATGTGACCGTCACCATTGGTGACGTCAAGCTCTCCCAGATTCGCGCGTCCATCCCAGACCTTTCGCACGATCGAGGTACCAACGAGTTCGACCCAACTATTGGAGCCGGTTAACGGGTGCAGAAGCCGCTTGAGCTGAACTTTCCAGCTCCCAAATTCAAAGTCAAAATCGTGCTGCCCATCGTGCGAATCAGCAGTTTGCTCGGTGGACGTTCGGGCGACGTCCGATTTGGTCTGGGCCCAGCCTGGGATTGGATATGTACTAATCAGCGCGAAAGCGGCGAGAAGACGCGTACGGAAGCGGTCGGATGCGAGCATTTGGTTATCTCTATTTCTTTGAGCATGCCGGAGGCTATGGTATTTTGAAAGATCCGCATTTCGCATAGTTCGCGATACCACTTTAAAAGTTATCGCAACAGCTCCTTTAGAAAACGGCGTGCTCGGCGCGGGTTTTCGACCTATCGGATGGGGGACTCGCCTCGATCAGCCGTCACAACCCCGCCTTTTTGGCGATTTGATCGGCAATCAGCTTTGCCGTTTTCCAAATATTCGTCTCCAGATTCCGGCCGGACATAACGTATTTAACGGCGATCGCATAGGGATTTTTGGTGGCGGCAGCGATCGCGACTCCTCCTGGGCCTTTTCCGGTCTTGTAGGGTTGCGACCGCGTTCAAGTACAGGCCAATACGGGAACGGATCTCTCAGGCTCATTTTTTTCGGAAGGTGGACAGTGGAATCTGCAGATAAGGCTTGTCTCGAAAACTGATTTTGGTTAGCAAATCGATCACGTGGGACAAGAGTATTTCGTCCGAGTTCCTTTTCCCTGCCTTGCCTTGATTTATTAGGCGTTCGCGTGGTCTAGGGCATCGCTCGAAGATAGACGGTAGGATGCCGCCGATATTTGCGAATCTAGCAATGGCTATTTTTGCAGGACTTGTTTGTGCAGTTTGCCTTTATGAAGCCGTTCCTCCGCAGTCTTGGATTTCATCTTTTTCTAGGGCTTTTTGGGGCGCAGACAATCGGCGCTCTTTTCGCAGCCGATACGCAAACCTCGCCCGAGTCAACAGGGGTGAAGCAGCTCGATCCCGGATGGCCGCGCGAAGTCACCCGGAACGGGATTCGTTTTCACGCGGTTAAGCGTCGGCTCTTTTTTGAAGCATGAATCACCCTGAGATTTTCAATCATCGGTTTGTTTCTGTGTCGTTGGCCAGCGTTTTGTTCGAGTCGGTTGTCTTGCTCTCGATCCTCACGGTTTTCACCGGATGCACGAAATCCGGAAACAATGACATCACCACAGGACCTCCGGAGGTCCTCGTTACGGAAGCCATTCAGCAGGATGTTCCTGTAGTGAGGGAATGGATTGGATCTTTGGATGGATCGGTGAATGCCGACGTCCGGGCACGCGTTTCGGGCTACTTGATCTCCCAAAATTACAAAGAGGGAGCAGTGGTCAACAAAGGTGACCTCTTATTCCAGGTCGATCCCAGCGTTTACGACGCAGCAGTGGAAGAGGCAAAGGCGAGTGTCGCGCAAGCTGAAGCGAACCAACTCCAGGCCGAACAGACCGAACAACGCGAGACCCAGCTCTTCCAGCAAAAGGTCGAAAGTCAACAGAACCGGGATAACGCAGTTCAATCCAACACGGCTGCGAAAGCGCAGTTAAAAGCTCAGCAGGCAGCACAACGACAGGCGGAGTTAAATTTAGAATTTACAAAAATTACCGCACCTATTGCCGGCATCGCCGGGATCGCGAATCCAGGGATTGGCGACCTCGTGGGACCAAGCGATTCTAATCCGCTGGCGACGATTTCAACGGTGGACCCGATCAAGGTCTATTTTCAAATCAGTGAGCAAGACTACCTGAAAGTCGCTGAGCGAATCGGGGCGAACCGTGCCAACCCCCAGCCCGCGCCACCGGTTGAGGTTATTCTGGCAGACGGTTCGTTATACCCGCATCAGGGAAAATTCTCTGCTATTGACCGCCAGGTAGACGATCAGACCGGAACTATCCGTCTCGCTGCTCTGTTCCCGAATCCTGAAAACATTTTGCGACCAGGCCAATTCGTACGTGTACGCGTCACCGTCAAAACGCTGGCGGGGGCACTACTGGTGCCACAACGCGCCGTAAACGAACAGCAGACGAGTTATGAGCTTGCGGTCATCGGGGCCGACAACAAAGCCGAGATACGATCGGTCAAAGTTGGCGAACGGATCGGCTCGCTATGGGTGGTGGAGGACGGGTTAAAAGCCGGGGAAAGAGTGGTCGTGGAAGGTTTGCAAAAGGTACGCGACAACGAACCGGTTAAACCAACCGAATGGAACCCTCAGCATCCGGCGCAATCGCAATAAGGAGTTCTGTGCCGACCTCTATAGATTGTTCTGAGTTTTGTGTTGGGATTCGCGGATGAAGCACCAAGTCAGGCACTGATTATGTCGGGGTTCTTTATTCAACGGCCGATCCTAGCCATTGTCCTTTCTATTTTAACCGTAGTGATCGGTCTGCTCTGTCTTCTGGTTTTGCCGGTCTCGCTCTATCCAAACATAACCCCTCCGGAAATCGTAGTATCGGCAAGCTTCCCGGGTTCCGACGCGGTGACGGTGGAGCAGTCGGTAGCGACGCCGATCGAGCAGCAGATCAGCGGCGTCGATAACCTCAACTACATGTATTCCCTTAACTCGAATACCGGCCAGATGAAGTTGAGGGTGAACTTTGATGAGAACAGTGACCCCAAAACTGATCAAGTTTTGACGCAGATGCGGCAGTCGCAGGCCGGGGCTCAGCTCCCGCCGGAAGTGGTGTCCCAGGGAGTCAGTGTCCAGAAATCGTTTGCCGCGCCGCTGATGCTCATTGCTCTCCGTTCCCAGGACGGGCGCTACGATTCTCAATTTCTGACGAACTATGCGTACATAAACCTGAACGATCAGTTAACCCGGGTGCCAGGCATTTCTAATGTCCAGGTTTTTGGCTCCGGCCAATATGCCATTCGGATTTGGCTGAAGCCAGAGCAGTTAGCCCGATTCAACGTAACCGTTTCGGATATTACCAACGCTGTTCAACAGCAAAACGCGGTGAATCCTGTCGGTTTCGCCGGCGGCGAACCAATGCCTTCGGGACAGGAGTTCACTTACATGGCGGTGTCGCGTGGATTACTGACAACTCCGGAACAATTCGGCGATATCATTGTGCGCCAAGAGAGCAACGGTGGTGTTATTCGGCTTAGAGATGTGGCCAGGGTCGAGCTCGGTGCGCAGGTTTATAACACTTACGCTCGATTGAACGGTCAGCCCAGCGCAGTTCTCGCAGTTTATCAGCTCCCTGGTACCAATGCCTTAGCGGCGGCGGCCGGTGTCAAGAAACGCCTCTTAGAGCTGCAGCAGCGGTTTCCGCGGGGGATGGACTATGTCATCTCGCTGGATACGACTCTGCCGGTAACCGCGGGGATCGAGGAAATGGCTAAGACCTTGATTGAGGCGCTTGGGTTAGTGGTGGTAGTGGTCTTCCTTTTTCTGCAGAGTTGGCGCGCCACGCTGATTCCGTTGCTGGCGGTGCCGGTGTCGTTAGTCGGCACTTTCATTTTCTTTCCGCTGCTCGGTTTCTCTATCAACACGCTTTCGCTGTTTGGCCTGGTGTTAGCGATCGGTTTAGTGGTGGATGATGCCATCGTGGTGGTCGAAGCGGTAGAGCGACACATTCACGCAGGGCTACCGCCCAAAGCAGCCGCCTTCAAAGCGATGAAAGAAATCACGGCGCCGGTGGTAGGGGTGGCGCTGGTGTTAGCATCGGTGTTTGTACCTACCGCGTTCATACCTGGCATCACCGGCCGGCTCTACCAACAATTCGCGGTCACTATCGCAACCTCGGTTCTGATTTCCGCCTTCAACGCGCTCACGCTTAGCCCTGCCCTGTGTGCCTTATTGCTGCGCCGTCGGGGTGTCCGAACTGGACCACTCGCGAGCTTTTTCCAATGGTTCAACCAGCTATTTGATCGAGTCACCAAAGGATACGTTAGCGTCTCGGCTATGTTGATCCGCAGAACCGGCCTAGCTCTGACTTTGCTGGTCGGGTTCGGCGCGGTGGCCATCTTATTCGGGCAGCAGATGCCAGCCAGCTTCCTGCCGGAAGAAGATCAAGGATACTTCTATGTTAATTTGCAACTGCCTAACGCTGCCTCTCTTCAGCGCACCGACGAGGTCTGCCGTAAAATCGAAAACCTGATCGCCCAAACTCCAGGGGTGCAATACACGACCGCGGTCGCCGGCTTCAGTCTGTTAAGCAGCGTGCAAACCACCTACAGCGGCTTCTTCTTTGTCACTCTGAAGTCTTGGGGGGAGCGGAAAAAGTTAACTGAACAATATCAAGTTTTGAAAGGGCGACTGAATCTAAATCTGATTAAAATTCCGGAAGGAACGGCGTTTGGATTTTCTCCTCCGGCAATTCCCGGAGCCGGTGTAGCCGGCGGTGTGACCTTTTTGCTGGAGAATCGCATCGACAAGGGGGCAGAGTTCCTTGCGCGCAACGTTGATATTTTCCTAAGCGCGGCTCGCAAGCAGCCTGAGTTCGGGCGAGTGATCACCACACTGCTTCCTAGTGTGCCACAAGTGTATTTTGAAGTCGATCGGGAGAAGGCCCTTAGCCAAGGCGTAGCGCTGACCGATGTTTACAACACTCTGCAAAGCTATCTGGGCGGCTCTTTCGTCAATTACTTCAACCGCTTCGGACGTCAGTGGCAAGTTTATGTCCAAGCTGATAGCAAATCTCGGTCTAACGCTGATCAAGTCGATCAATTCTACGTCCGAAACCACAGCAACCAAGCGGTACCCCTTTCGTCGTTAGTACGCGTCCGTAGAGGCTTTGGCCCTGAATTTACAATGCGTTATAATCTGTATCGCTCCGCTCAAATTCAAGCTATCCCGGCGCCGGGGTATAGCTCCGCTCAGGTCATGAGCGCTTTGGAAAGAGTCTTTACTCAAACCATGCCGGCAGAGATGGGATATGACTACCTGGGCATGTCATTCCAAGAGAAGAAGGCCCAACAGGGAGCGCCGCCGGCATTCATTTTCGGACTATCCCTGTTATTCGTATTTTTGATTCTCGCGGCTTTGTATGAGAGCTGGTGGCTCCCCGTGAGTGTGCTTCTGAGCACACCCGTCTCTGTGTTTGGTTCGTTGGGTGCGCTCTATCTACGGCGAACCGTCGCCGCGGCATTTCTACCGCCCATAATGGTGCAAATCGAAAACAACGTTTATGCGCAGATCGGGCTAGTCATGATTATCGGTCTGGTTGCTAAAAACGCCATATTGATCGTTGAATTCGCCAAGTCCGAATATGAGCGGGGTGCTGAACTGATCGATGCGGCTCTGACCGGCGCCCGGTTGCGTTTGCGCCCGATTGTGATGACGTCGTTTGCTTTTATCGTTGGCTGCATTCCGCTGGCATTCGCTTCCGGGTCTGGTGCAGTCGCCCGGCGGGTCTTAGGTACCGGTGTTGTCGGAGGCATGCTCGCGGCTAGCCTGCTAGCCATCTTCTTAATTCCGGCCGGCTTTTGCATGGTCGAAAGATTGGCCAGTTACATTGCCCCGAAGGGGCGTAAGGACTCAGCTCAGGGTTTTAACCCTGGGTTGGGTATTAGGAAGGATGTGCCCTGAAAGTGGCGCCAGAACAGTTTTGTTTTGTTGAGTTGGTACGCCGATACTCCTGGCGAAACTCTTCTGGCGCCGCTTTCAGGGCGTATCTTGATTGGAACACAAATCTGCAGAAACGGTTAAGACCAGCGCCGAGACTGCGGATTCGGCCGAGTGCCTGCTCTAATGTCAAAATTCTTCATTAATCGGCCGATCGTCGCGATCGTCATTTCGCTTCTGACTGTTATGATTGGAGCGATCTCAACCAAGGTTCTGCCGGTCTCGCTGTTTCCGGAAATCGTGACCCCGCAGACCGTGATTACTGCCAATTATACCGGCGCAGATGCGCGCACGGTAGAACAGGCTGTGGCTACACCGATTGAGCAGCAAATGAGCGGTGTGGACAATATGAACTACATGTATTCGGTCAACGCTAACAGCGGTCAAATGGTGTTAACCGTTGATTTCGATTTGGCTTCCGATCCGAACACAGACCAGATTTTAACCCAAATGCGACAGACGCAGGCAGCGTCTCAGCTGCCCGCCACGGTTAACAATCTCGGTGTGACCGTGCAAAAATCGTTGGCGGCTCCACTTCTGGTCATTGCTCTGTATTCCCCGAATGAAAGCCGGGATGCGCTCTTTCTCTCGAACTACGCTTATATCAATCTGAACGACGCGCTCACGCGAGTACGAGGCATCTCCAATGTTCAGATCTCGGGCGCCGGCCAATATGCGATGCGTCTGTGGCTGAAACCGGACCAGTTGGCGAGGTTAGGGATGACCGTTTCAGATATTGTAAATGCGGTTCAAGCCCAGAACACAGTCAATTCGGCTGGTCAGATCGGTAGCGAACCGGTTCCGAGTGGTCAGGAATATACCTACACTGCCCGGGCGCAAGGGCGCCTAGTTAGCCCCGACGAGTTCGGCGACATCATTCTGCGTCAACAATTGGGCGGTGCCACGGTTAGACTCAGAGATGTCGGCCGGGTGGAGTTTGGCGCCCAAGCTTACAATACCAAAGGGCGGTTTAACGGTAAACCTGCCGCCGTGGTCTCGGTTTATCAGCTGCCCGACACGAACGCGCTGACTGCGGCGAATGGAGTGAAACAGCTAATGGCTGAGCTCAAACAGAGATTTCCGCAAGGAGTCGACTACGTGATCTCCTTAGATACGACCAAGCCGGTTACGGCCGGTATTGGGGAGATGATCAAAACGCTGTTAGAGGCGTTGTTCTTAGTGATCCTAGTTGTCTACCTTTTTTTACAGAGCTGGAGAGCCACGCTGATTCCATTGTTAGCAGTGCCAGTTTCGTTGGTTGGCACTTTTATGTTTTTCCCGCTGCTAGGATTTTCCATTAACACCCTTTCGTTGTTCGGCCTAGTCCTGGCTATTGGCTTGGTAGTCGACGACGCCATCGTGGTAGTCGAAGCGGTGGAACACCACATCGAGGCTGGGCTCTCCGCTAAGGAAGCAACCTTAAAGGCGATGAAAGAGATTACGGGCCCGGTCATCGGTGTCGCGTTGGTGTTGGCATCCGTGTTTGTGCCGACCGCCTTCATACCCGGGATCACGGGTAGACTTTACCAGCAGTTTGCGGTGACGATCGCCATCTCAGTCTTAATATCGGCCTTTAACGCCCTGACGTTGAGTCCGGCTTTATGTGCCCTTTTGCTGCGGCCAAGGCAGCAACGCTCGGGACCGCTGGCTACCTTCTTCCGTTGGTTCAACCTGATCTTCGGGCGTGCCACCGAAGGGTATGTTCGGATGTCGGCGCTTTTCATCCGGCGGACTGGGCTTGCCATCGTATTGTTGGTGGTTTTTGGAGGCATGGCGTTCCTATTTGCTAAGGAGATTCCAACCAGTTTTTTGCCGGATGAAGATCAGGGATATTTTTACGTGAATTTGCGACTTCCGAAGGCGGCATCCTTGCAGCGCACGGATGAAGTTTGCCGAAAGATAGAGAACCTCCTGTCCCGAACACCTGGAGTTAGTTATGTAACCACTACCATTGGTTCGAGCTTACTCAGCGGAGTGCAAAGCACCTATGGTGCGTTTCTGTTTGTGGCCTTGGCTCCATGGAAAGAACGCCATCAGCAGAACGAGCATTATCAAGGAATCAAAGCCGCAGTTAACCGGGAGCTGGCACGATTACCAGAAGCGATTGCCTTCGCCTTTTCGCCGCCGGCCATTCCGGGTGCGGGTGCGTCGGGTGACATCAGCTTCGTACTGGAAGATCGATCCGGAGGCGATGCGGAGCTTCTGGCCAGGAACCTCGACACATTCCTTAACGCGGCCCGCAAACGCCCCGAGTTAGCCCAGATAAGTACGACGTTCCAACCTAACGTCCCCCAGATGTATGTCGACGTCGATCTGGATAAAACCCTAAAACAAGGCGTCGCTATCAGCGATGTGTATCAGACCATCCAAGCTTTTATGGGCGGAACCTTCATTAACTACTTCAACCGGTTCGGGCGTCAGTGGCAAGTATATGTGCAAGCCGAAGGTGAGTATCGAACGGATGCGAAGAATCTCGGAGAGTTTTATGTTCGTAACGCCCAAAACGACATGGTGCCATTAAGCACGGTCACTCGAATCGAGCGACGTACTGGACCCGAGTTTACCATGCGGTACAACCTGTATGGCTGCGCCCAAATCAATGTCGCGGTTGCTCCCGGGTACACCTCAAGTCAGGCGATGAAGGCGCTAGAAGAAATCTTCGCTGCCACGATGCCTAGGGAGATGGGGTACGACTATCTCGGCATGTCGTTTCAGGAGAAGCAAACCCAACAAGGTGTGCCTCCGACGCTGATCTTTGGACTTTCGTTGCTCTTCGTGTTTCTAATTTTAGCAGCGTTGTACGAAAGTTGGTCGCTCCCGTTCAGTGTGCTACTGAGTACGCCAGTCGCTGTTTTCGGAGCTTTCGGCCTCCTCTATTTGCGGCGACTATTGAATGGGCTGTTTCTACCTTCGTATCTCGTCCAAATCGAGAATAACATCTTTGCCCAAATCGGCCTGGTAATGATCATCGGACTCGTGGCTAAGAACGCCATCTTGATCGTTGAGTTTGCTAAGCTCGAGTACGAACGAGGCACTCCACTGATAGAAGCCGCTCTGGCCGGCGCCCGATTGCGGCTGCGCCCGATTTTGATGACCTCGTTCGCTTTTATTCTCGGATGTGTACCCCTGTGGATGGCTTCGGGATCTGGTGCCGTCGCCCGGCAGGTGATGGGCACGACGGTTATTGGCGGCATGTTTGCCGCCAGTCTTGTCGCCATTTTCTTGATTCCGGCCAGCTTCTATCTAGTGGAGAGGCTAGTTAATTCTGGTGGACGTTCGTCAGCTAAAAAGGACTGACCAAAAAACCTTACTACTCGTTCGTAACTTGTATTTCCCCAAGTGCCCCCATATCAATGCAAACCAAGAAATAAGTCAAAAACTAACAATAAAGATCTAATCGTATGCGAACTATAAAGGTAATCCAACCGTTCGTCATATTCCTGGCCGTCATGTTTTGGTTTACGAACCTGGCGGTAGGTCAAGTAATGGAAGGACTGCAGTTGACTGAGCTTACCGAAAAACTGCAACTGAATGAACAACAACAGAAGGCGCTTACTCCTATCGTGGCGCAACGTGACAAAGCAATCAAGGCGTTGGTGGCGAATACGTCCCTAGGCAAGTTGCAAAAGCTGCGCAAAGTGGAGGCGATCCAGACGACCTTTCGCGAGCAAGCGTCCAAAGTTCTGACCGCGGATCAATACAAGAAGTTGCAGACGCTTCAGGCCGAGAGAAGACAGAAGTTGCTCGGGAGTTAATCCGGCGAACTAATGTCTCAGATGGTCTTTAGGGCTAGTGTCCTGTCCCATAAATAATGTGGCTTTCGTTGCGCTCAAAATGGGCCGCCGGGCCGGCAGTTGCCGATGCGCGTTAACCTAAGAGGCAGCCCGACGCGCATCTCGGTAGCGGCGACTGTCCATGAGATCTATAGCGCGCCAAGCCGCATCATGATCCCGGAGCAACAGGTCAGCATGGCCTAAACGCGCAGTCGCCATCCCAACGCTCGGATGGCGACTGCGGGTTGAAGCCAGGCACACCCGCGGCTTCGGTAAGATGATGGATTAAGGCATATCCTTAGGCCTCACGGACAGTCGCCGCTACCGAGATGCGCAAACTTTTCCGATCGATCTTGCCGGTGGGACCGTGAGGTAGTTCCGCGGTCAAGGTGATCCGGTGAGGCACCTTGTATCCCGGTAGCCGGGTTCTGACAAAATCGATTAACTCCGATTCTGTAACTTGAGCGCCGCCCTTTTTTAGCACCACATACGCTTCCGGAAGTTCGCCTCCGAATTTGTCTGGCACACCGGTGACGCCTGCCTCCAGGACGGCTGGATGTTCGTACAGGGCGCCCTCCACTTCAATAGGTGATACTAGTCCGGCCTCGTGATGGATGATCTCGGACTTACGGCTTACAAACCAATAAAATCCCTGTTCATCTCTGTATGCGAGATCACCGGTATGGAACCAGCCCTCTCTTATGGTATTACTGGTTAGGGATGCATCGCGCCAATAACCAACGGTCATGCTCCCGCCACGAACGATCATTTCGCCTACCTGACGTGCGATTACAATCGATCGCCCCGAATCGTCGATCAAAGAAAGCTCCATGCCGGCGATCGGTCTCCCGATCGAGCCCTTCTTTTTTTTGCCGTACGGAGGATTCATGCTGTAGATCTGTAGTTCGGTCATTCCGCACCCTTCGGTAATGTCGACACCGAAGGTTTGTTTAAACCGTTTTTGTATCGCGACTGCAATCGCCTCCCCGGCAGAGAAACAGAAGTTGAGAGATTTCACGTTATAGGAGCCGACTTCCGGGTAGTTGATCAACTCGTTGTATAGCTTAGGAAAACCATAGATCTTTGTGACCTGGTACGTCTCGATGGCGGCTAGAGCAGCTTCAGGTTGGAACTCAGGCAGTAAAACGCATCTGGCCCCAGAATGGTGGAATGGCAGGATTTGCGACCCGAAACCGATTAGATAGCACAGCGAAAAAAGAATCACGGTTGTGTCCGCTGGCGAAATCGCGATCTGATCGATCTGCAGTTCAGTGGCTTTCGTGAGTCCGCCATGGGTATGGATCACCGCCTTGGGCAAACCGGTTGTTCCGGAGGTATAATAAATGGCGGCAGGGCTGTTTCCGGACAGCGTTGGTGGTATCAGATCGGACGCGCCTGCTAAGAGTTCGTTGAAAGGTCTTACGTCTGTGAATTCAGAGTGGCGTGAGGTTAGATAAAATTCTTCGATTCCCAATAAGGAGGACCTGATTTTCTCAATTTGTGAAAACAAGTCAGGCTGACTGACTAAAATACGAGCTCCGCTATGATTGATAACGTACTGCAGAAGTTCAGGCTGGAAGCGCAGGTTAAGGGGCACAGCGAGTGCGCCCACCCGGAAACAAGCGTAGTAACAAAGAACGATCTCCAAACCGTTCGAAAGGAGAAATGTCACCCGGTCACCCGATCGGATCCCTCGCTCGATGAGCCCGGCTGCCAGGTTCCGAGTGAGTCTGCTGAGCTCGGCGTAGGTGTAGCTTTTGTCTTCGAAAATCAAAGCAGTGTTTTGGGGGAACCTGGTGCTGGCGTCGCTTAGAAGTGAATCCAACATATTGCTTAAGGGTGGAGGGCTGCTGAAATGAGAAAGTGACTAAAGCCGCAAAGTTTTCAATAACGCTACGTTTTTTCTGTTTCGAGAACAGGCAAATAGATAGAGCTCAAAGGGGTGAAATTCGACGTTTCCGAGATTCTAGGAGTAGATCCATTTCTCATAAGTGAACCAGTCCTCGGATTATTATGCCGGTAGCACCAAAAGCGACTGCAGTAGGTTTAACAGCTAAGCTGGGCGCAAACCAAGCCGCCGGTTTGGCGACGGTATGCTGGCTACTGTCCGCCGGTGTTTACATTGCGGCGAAGGCAGTAACAGGGGAGATGCCGCCTTGGGCGTTAAGCTTTTGGCGAGTTTTAATTGCTGGGCTTATTCTGCTGCCGTTCACGCGGAGGCAATGGCCCGCCATGATCGGCTTGGTTCGCCAAAGGGGGCTATCTCTCCTGATAGTTGGCGGGTTGGGGTTGTCCCTGACCCAAGGTTTGATCTATGTCGGGCTAAATTATACGACCGCTATTAATGCCGGTCTGATCATTGCCTTGATGCCGATAATCACCATGATTCTGGCGCGCTTTTTGTTGAACGAACCGATCGGCAGTTGGCAATTTATCGGTTCACTTGTGGCCTTTATCGGGATGGCCGTCATCGTGACGCGGGGAGATTTGTTAGCGCTGCTCCGTCTCGATCTGAATGTCGGGGAACTGTTTGTGGTTGGCGCGGCCGTGGCTTTCGCCCTGTATACGGTTCTGTTGCGAAGGGCGAAGTATGGGCTATCTGGTTTGCCTCTATTGGTAGTGCTCTTAGGAGCTGGAGTGGTGGTCGCGATTCCTTTCTATGCTTGGGAACTGATACACGACGATCGGACGGCGCTGAATGCGAAAGGGCTGTTGGCCTTGCTTTACACCGCTGGGCCGGGTGGCGCACTGATGTATTATTTGTTCAATTTGAGTATTCAGGTATTGGGTGCGTCTCGAGCCGGCGTTTTTCTCTATCTTCAAACCGTCTTTGTCGCGGCCCTAGCTTACTTTCTTCTGGGTGAGCGGCTGGCTTCCTATCACCTGGTGGGGGCGTTTTTCATTCTCGTCGGCGTTATGTTGGTCATGTTACTCAAGCCGGACCGCGCACATTTGAAACCAGGGTCACCACCAGAATGAGCGGCTCGTCGAATGCAAATGAACCGGCGCCCATGGAGGGCCACGGCGCATACAATCGGAGTTCGCGAGTCCAAGCGGCCGGGTTGTCGCCGGCGGTGCGGTGCCTCGAAAAAGCAACTCGAAACGTCGAACTGGCAGCACCGCCCGAACCGATCGTCATCGTAGACTACGGTTCTTCGGAAGGCCGTAATTCTCTTGATGCTATACGTGTTGCCATCCATATCCTGCGTGACCGCATCGGTTGGGAACGGCCCGTCTCGGTGGTACACACAGATCTGCCCGGTAATGACTTCAGTGCTTTGTTCCGGCTACTCGGCTCTGACCCCGGTAGTTATCTGCGCGAGGATGCCGCCGTTTTCCCATCAGCGATTGGCAGATCTTTTTATGAACAGATTCTGCCTGATGCGAGTGTGACTCTGGGTTGGAGTTCGTGGGCAGTGCAATGGCTCAGCCGCGCGCCGGCCTCGATTCCTGATCAAGTGCAAGTCGCTTATAGCCGGGACGCGGCCGCGAAAGCAGCTTTCTCTCTGCAGGCTGCCCAAGACTGGCAACAGTTCCTTACCCATCGCGCAGCTGAGTTGAGACCCGGAGCCCGGCTCGTGATATTGAGTATGGCGGTCGATGACCAAGGCGACTTTGGCTATCGGGCGTCCGTCGACGCCATTTACGCTAGTCTCACGGACCTGGTCGCTGAGGAATTTATTAGCGGGGCGGAGATGCGCCGGATGGTGATTCCAACGGTCGGGCGAAACCGGGAAGAATTTCTAGCGCCATTTCAGGAGACTGGCCAGTTTGCTGGTTTGACATTGGAAGAGTTGGAGATTTTCTACGGTGAGGATCGCATCTGGAAGGAATTTGAGGAGCACGGTGATGCCGACAGCTTTGGGAAGCTTTGGGCGGCATTTTCCCGGGCCTCCGTAGGACCGACGCTGGCTTCCGGGCTAAAGGACCGTGCGGTTCGGACTGCAGAGTTCTTGGCTCGTTTAGAATCGAAAATGGCCGCGCGTTTGGCAGCTAGGCCTGAAAAAACGTCTATACCGCTGGCGAAGATGGTTCTGGTGAAGAAACTAACGACGTCTTAGCTCGAGGAGTCTCTATCCTACTGAATGCCTCAGCCCCTTCACTTGCAGCGAAACAATTTTTTGCTCACCGGTCTTGTCGTCGCTAGGAATTGATTGGCGGCCGATTTCCCCGAATCCTCGACTCTCGTGAAATCGTAGCGAGGCAGGATTGGGAGGATCAATATTGACCTCGCAAACGATGCGAGCCACTCCCTGAGCCAATGCGTGATTCTCGAGCTGCTCGTAAAACCTGCTCGCCAGATGATGGCCGCGAAATTTTTTCGAAATCACAATCCGATCCACGTAGAGGAAGTCGTGGTAACGAGCCTTGAACCAAAGAAAATTTGGGCTGTCATATTCAGCTTGCGGGCTGAAGACGAGCAGAAATCCGGCGACCAGATCTTGCGAGGTAGCAACCTGAAAAACTGCGGCTTCTCGGCAAAGGCGCTCTAGTTTGTTCGGGTTTAGCGGACTCAGAAAGTGTTCCGATTCCAGATTGAGAGCCAAGATCGCCGCAAAGTCCGACTCAGTCGCTGCCCGGAAGCGAAAATCAATCATACTCGGAAAGATGCCGAGAAATTTGGAACCCTCAATTTGCGAAGTGGTACGATAGGGGCAGCCAAACTGATTTACTCACTTCAAGAAAATAGAAATTCGACCGAAGAATGGGGAGAAATCATGACACCGATTATTCTGCTTTCTGGCCCGGTCGGAGCAGGTAAAACTACGGTAGCGAATGGCCGAAGGCGAAACGTGAGAGATCCCCGTATCCGTTTCGCGACCGGACGACAAGTTTACTCAGGTGACGCAGATTTTCCTCCCTCAGTCCCTATCCCTTTTTCCCTCCCAGCGCCCCAAACCGATGGCGCGACAACAACTCCCTTCACCCGTTCCCTTCAGTAAAATCTGCGTAATCTGAGTAATCTGCGGATATTAAATAGGTCTTCGGGTAATCGATCCAATCGGAATTGCACTGGGACTAGACGATCCGGCCCGGACGGGCAGGAGACTAATCGTGAGTGCAACCCCGACGATCGTTGTTATTCAATAACAGACCGAGGCGATCACGCCGCCGACACGGCTAAGGCAGGTTGCCTATTTGCCTTGGCGCCGCGGATCGTACCTTCCGTGTCTTTCGGCAGTCTAAGGGCCGTAAGATTAAACCGTTGAAATTCAGGCTCAGGAATGTTCCTGACCGGCCGACTCATGTCCTTCAGAACGAGTAACGCGAATACTATACCTTCCATATTTACCTTTCTTAGTTTCTCTCAGCATCCTGGATTGGTCGCCCGTACAACGGGCGATTTCCGGAATGCCCAGAAATTCTGCCGAAAGGAAATCAATGCTGCCTGAGCCCTAATCTCGCGATTCTGTCTAAGAACCGATCCGCTCTCAATTGGAGCTATGTATCGTATAGAACAGGCACCGATAGGATTCCAGGGCCATCACCGATTAGAGTGGTAGAGATTGATTAAAACTCTTCATTAGCTACTGATTATCAACGATTTAACTTGTAATATCAGGTTTCGATATTAAGTATGTAAAAGTGAGGGCGGGCATCCCCAAATACCGTCAGATCCTCGAGACGATAAAAACAGATATCGTCTCGGGGCGGTATCAGCCAGGTCAAAAGCTCCCAAGTGAAGCTGCTCTCATCAAACGATTTGAGACCTCGCGAATCACCGTAGGCAGAGCATTGCGAGAGTTGCAGCAGGTCGGCCTGATTGAGCGGCGGCCAGGCTCAGGCAGCTACGTTGGAACCGGACCACCCGATGAAACTGGTTTGCTCTTCGGATTATTGTTTCCCAACCTTGCCGACACTGAAATCCTCGGTCCGATCTGTCAGGGTATGTCCGAGGCTCCCCAGGCGTCTAAGCATGCTTTGCTTTGGGGCAGTTTGACACCGGATCCTGCGACCAGAGCCAATCAAACCTGGGAGCTCTGCCAGCAATATATTCGCAAGAAAGTGGGCGGCGTTTTTTTTGCGCCACTTGAGCGAAGCGCTGAGAGCGATGAAACCAATCAACGAATCATCTTTGCTCTGGAACGGGCGCGTATTCCGGTCGTGCTGATCGATCGCTGCTTTTTGCCCTATCCGGACCGGAGCCGGCATGACTTGGTTGGAATAGATCATCGCCGCGCCGGCTACATGGGCACCGAGCACCTTCTCAAGTTGGGCTGCCGGCGAATTGCCTTTCTGGGCTACTCTAACTCTGCCTCGACAATAGCGGCGCGGGCTGCTGGTTATCGGGAAGCTTTGTATGTCTTCGGTGTTCCGATAGAACCGGAGTTGGTGCTGAGCCTCGATACCGGAGACGAGCATGAGGTTCGCCGTTTAATGCAGATGCTGAAACCGGACGGGATTGTCGGCGCAAATGATAGAACTGCCGGGCAGGTAATGCATCGCTTGATCCATCTGAACTATCGAATCCCATTGGATGTCCGAATCGTTGGGATTGACGATGTCGACTATGCCAAATTGTTGCCCGTACCGCTGACCACCGTTCACCAACCGTGCCGTGAAATCGGAACCGCCGCCGTGGGCGTTATGCTGGATCGGATCTCCAGGCCGGATATGCCCGTGCGCGACATTTTGTTAGACAGCAAACTGGTGATACGCGATTCATGCGGAGCCAACTTGCAGCCGGAGAATAAAGCGTGAGCGCATCAATATTGCCCTCGATCATTGAGCAACGACGGGAAGTGTCTCCTGCAGTAACCCCGCAAGCGTTAGCCTGGCATCAGGGTGCGCTTTGGATGGGTTCTCGCGATTTGCGGCGCCTTTATGGGATCGAACCGGGCGCCTGGAAAGTGTTCGAGGAAACCGATGCGCCGGGAATCCCCTGGGCAGCGGTGTCCTTTGGCGAAGCGCTTTATTTCAACCTCGGAGAAGGTCCGAACGACGATCGTTACCTTCGGCTTTTTCGACCTGGTCGCGGTTTCAGTGAAAACCATCGGGTCGCTTGTCCTGACTTTACCGGCTCCTACATCAGCTACGATGGGCAGTATGTTTACCTGAGCCAATGGTATAAGCATCGTGTCCTCAAGCTCGATGCCGATGGGAAAACCCTCAGCATTTACGATCTGGGAGCTGAGATTTGTGGCCACACAATTGTGGACGGAGCGCTCTACGTTCTGCGGGGTACGGAACAGGGGGACGAAGATTGGACGATTAGCCGGCTGAATCTGCAGACACCAGATGGAGCGATCGAGGATTTGGCGAAAGTTCCTTTGCCATGCCGCTCGTTGGCTTTTGACGGCAACTGTTTCTGGACAAACCATCGAGTGGCCAATGAGATCGTCCGTTTTGCGCTCCCGGACTAGTGTCCAGTCCCATAAATAACATGGCTTTCGTTGCGATCAAAATGGGCCGCCGGCAAGGCGCGAGGAGGGCGCATATCTGAATGGATACGTAACCGACGAGCAACGCAGCCGCCGGCCCATTTTCATCGCAACCCTGCGGGCCGTGGCCAGTTGGCTGTTTCTTCCGCCGCGGCGGATCACTCTTCACGTATCCATTCAGATATGCTCGTCGATAGTGCCAGTGCGGCTCGCACCGCCTTGAAAAACAGCCAACTGACCCCGCGGCCGCGGGACGAAAGCCATGCTATTTATGGGACAGGACACTAGCCATGGTGCCAAAGGGACTGGCCGGCTGGCTCGCGGTAGCGCCGCGCTCTGGTTAGCCTGTTTTATCAGCTCGGGCGCCATGGCACAGGGTGCCCGGTTTAACCAAGAAGACGCCAGACTGAATCGGGCTTACCAACGGCGAGTTGCCCAGCTGAGCGCTAATCCGCCAAGACTGGCCGAATTGCGGCGTCAAGAATTGGACTGGATCAAGCAGCGAGATCAAAAATGTGGGCATGATGTTACCTGCTTAGTCGAGTCGACCAAGGCGCGAGCGGATTATCTCGAACAACAGGCTGCCGAAGAATCATCCGAGACGCCGGCTGGGAAAATCCCTCAGGAGTTAGTGGGCAAATGGATCATCCGGAAAGTATTGCCAACCGATACGATCGCCTGCCTGGATAGCAAACAGGCACAGACCTTGGTGGGCACCGAGATAGAATATCGGACGGATAGTTTTCGGTGGAAGACCACCACGGTGCGAAGCTCGGGGAGCTCGACGAATATGCTCGGCGCGCAAGAATTTGCCCAAGACAATTCAGGCAGCGGTTCGCACGTGGACTTTAATCAGCTTGGGATCGCGGCATCTGCAGTTAAGCAGATAACCGTTAATCATCCGGCCGTGAAAATCGCGGAACTATCGCAGAACGGTAGTCAGACAGTGCCGGGTGAAAGCGTATTGGTGGAAGGCCCCAATACCATCATCTTGGATATCTGTAGTACCTACTTCGAGGCCCATCGGGAATAGGGGTATAATCGTTCTCGTCCTCGTCCTCGTCCTCGAGAAGTTCCGTTGGGACCCGGAACGTTAAGCGTCTCTAGGTCATATCGAAGAAACCCGCCCTTCATCCGTCATTTCCGGAGGGAGAAAGGGCCTTCTCGAGGACGAGGACGAGTAACCCGGAAACGCCAGAGCGCTTGAAGGATGAGGAAGGAACCCAGAAGGGTTACAAACACGCGGCGTGTTGAGCAGCCCGAACGCCTGGAGGGGAGCCGCTTTGTAGCCTGGCAGCTCTATGGGTTGGCAGCAAGCGGCTCCCGGGAACGTCTCGAGGTGTGGCAGTTCTATGGGCCGGTTGTATGCGCCGCACGGAATAGACGCGATGGGCAAAACATTGCGCTGGGTCATTCCCGGGAGCCGCCTGCTACTAACCGATAGAGCTGCCATGTTCTAAAGCGGCCTGCCCGACGTAGCCTCCCGGAGTTTTAGACGACGGGGCGAAGTCTAGCTCCCCTCCAGACCGGTCGGCTTACGATCAGCCCGTGTTCCTTAGGACGACGATGCGCCTTAGAGGCCGCACAATCCTACGCCCCGCGCCGCCGTCGCCCGCTAATCAAATAGATCGCAGCACGCAACTCCAACAACGGATCATCAGATGGCTCGATCCCATCCACTCGCGGTATTGGGTCGAAGATAATTTTCTTCTGGTCCTGATCGTCATTCGCCGCCTTAGCAGTGAGAACGATCTGGCCGAGCCGGGTCAAAGGTCGATCTTCGGGCCAATGCACGGTAGCGTCGTTGACCTCGTCGCCGTCATTCGCGAGTTGCGCAAAGATTTGAAAACTGATCGGCCCGGCTGCGATCCGCTCCGTCAATTCGTCGAAAAGAAAATTTGGTCCTTTATCCTTGGTAACCTCAGGATCTAAATGCTCGACGCCTGCGTCTGGTATAATCCGGTATCGGCCGTAACGGCCGGCGCCCTCATTGTTGATAAAACGCATCGCCGTAACCCCGAAATAAGTCTCTTTCGCGAAACTTGATGGACTTGGTTTTGGAGCCTGCACAAAGGCGAGCGCGGCCGGATGTGAACCGAGGAATTGCTCGATCGGCTTAGGCGATGGCGTTTCTGGCCCACTGGCTGCGACCGCTTGGAGAAACTCGAGAAATTCCTGGCCGGTTCTCGCCGGGAAGCCCTCCGTGGAGTGGCTGACAATGTCGGTATGCACATGTTCAGCGAGATGGAACCGGATCGCCAGGCCGCGCGGGTTCGCGTTGGGATCGTTGTCGGGCAAGAGAGGGATACCGGTAGAATTGGAAAAACGAACGGTCACGGGAGTCGATGGCTGTGTGATGTGCGGAGCTCTGCTCAGAGATACCGCATCCGGGTCCGGGGTAAAAGTACCGGTGAGCAAAGTGCCCCGAGCGTGCGCTGGGCGAAAACCCGGGTGTAAACCGAAGATCGTATCGAATTGCTTGAGGAGGTCCTGGCTTAGAGCGAGCAGCTTCTCATCGGTCGGCAATGGCATAGTGCTTATCTCTAAGGCAGACAACTAGATACGCCAACTGGTTATCAGGAGTGGAGCGCGAAATCCGGGGAATATGAGCGCACATCTGTTTTGACTACTTAATTAGTATGGTTATAATCAAGACCATGTCAAAGATCCTCCAGGAAGTGCTCGAGGCCGATGCACATTACGCTGCCGGGTTCGGCGATAAGAGTGCTCTGACTATCCCCCCGGCGAGAAAATTTGCGGTGCTTACTTGTATGGATGCACGGCTGGACCCAGCTAAGTTTGCAGGGTTATCCGAAGGTGATGCCCATGTGATCAGGAATGCGGGCGGACGCGCCAGCGATGATGCGATTCGGTCCTTGGTGATCTCCTACAAGCTTCTGGGTACTCAGGAATTCTTTGTTATTCATCATACCGATTGTGGAATGGCCCTGTTTACCGATGTGATCATCCGAGATTTGCTGGCCAAGAGTCTGGAAACCGCGGTTGTGGACGAGAATGGGTGGCGTGATGTTGGTACCGGCCCTGGCTCGGACGCCGGAGAATTCATCGACTGGTTAACTTTTAAAGACGCGACTCAGGCAGTTATAACCGATGTACGCCGGATTCGTGAGCATCCTTTGGTTCCTGGACGAATTCCGATCTACGGTTTCGTTTACGATGTTAGGAGCGGGGAACTGATTGAGGTTCCCGAAGCTACCCAGATAGGAGCGGTGCGCTGAGTCGGGCCGTGCCGCCAATCTCAGTGGGCTCTGTGTCTCTGTGGTGAATTCAATCTAGCGCCGCGGTTCTGTGTCATGCACAGTTTCTGCATGCGCGAGATTCTTCCCGGCATTTTTACCTGGGGCTCGACTTATGCCGACAGGCCATGGGACTTAAACGGTTATGCGATCGCTCTCGCCGGAGGTGTTGTTTTGATTGACCCCCCCGCGCCAGAGGAAGCCGACTGGCAAAAACTACCGAAGCCGATTACGACGGTTGTACTCACCAACCGTGATCACCTCCGTGATGGGCCCTTGTTCCGGATACGCTATGGAGCTCGGATCATCGCGGGCAAGGACGAGCTACCTCAATTTGCGCCGGTCACGATCGACGCCGCGGTCCAAGAAGGAGACCTGATTGGCGGCGCTCTGCGCGTTATCCATTTACCCGGTAAATCACCGGGCGAGATCGGGCTATATCTAGAGCCGGCCTATCACCCGACCTCGCGAGACAAAGCCGGCATCCTGATTTTAGGAGACGCGATCATCGGCAATCCGCCGGGAGCTTTAGGACTTATCCCGGAAGAGAAGCTCGATGATCCTAAGACACTCAAAGGAACGCTGCCGAAGATACTCGATTATAATTTCGATGTGTTATTGCTCTGCGACGGAGAATCGGTTTTGAGCGATGCCAAGCAGAAGGTCAGCGAGTTCTTGAGCAGACTGAGTTGATTGTAGGTTGAGGATTTTTGCCCTGCAGGAACGTGTCGAACCTATCCCGAAGGGATAAAAGGACTCAGCCTGGGGTTTCTATGGCATCGATAAGACACAATGGCCAGCCCTCACAAGGCGCTTCGTTCTCGTCCTCGTCGTCGTCCTCGTCCTCGAATCGGGCCGCGCGGAGTGATGGAGTGCGGGAGTGTTGGAGTACTGCGCCAAGTCCGAATTGGACCCGCGTAGCGGGTTTGGGGTGCTGAAGGGGCGGTAGAGCGGGATTTTGCGCTACCAAATTTCGAACCAGATCAAAACGAACTATATGCCGCCCTGTCAGGGCGGGTTCATCGTTTGGATTTGTCCTGGGGTTAAACCCCAGGCTTAGTCCTGTTATCCCTTCGGGATAGGTCCGCCGGACCCAGAAGCAGTTCTGATCGTACCCGGGCGATTTGTTAGCTGAAACCTCTCACACGGAGATTGGTTTATCCTTCGTAACCACCTTCAACTGCAGATGAAATTCGTCGTTAACCAGGTGTTGGCCTAATCTGCCGAAGAATTTGGCAGAACCGTAGTTGGCACCCCATAAGGTGCGGTCTAGATCCATTAAAGCCTGCGCCGTAAATGAACCATCCCCTTTGCTTGCTAACACCGCTGCGAATTCGATGGCTTTGGTTACACCCCTTAACGTGAAATCGCCTTTGATCTGGTAGTTCGGCTCGTCGGGTCTGACACCTGCTCGATAGTCGGCATTTGTGATCTCGAACTCTGCTTGGGGATATTTTTCGACGGAGAAGAAGTCGTTACTCTTCAAATGCGCGATCAAATGTGCGCTAAGCCCCGGGTCCGGGATATCCGTGCAGCTGAGGCTGGTCATGTCGACGGTTAAATGCCCGCCCACCAGCCGGCCGTCTCGGATCGCAATATGTCCCGGCCCGAGTTGGACCGTGCCGAGGTGACGGTTGTAGAGATTGCGGCCCATCCATTCAACCAGGCTGGCGTTCTGATCGACCTCGAAGCGGCCTGAAGGTAATTCAATCACTGCGCCTCGTTCGATTTTGCCGCCGCCGGCCTTCCAGCCTTCCAACCCGCCCGGTAGCGCCTGAACCCGTCCGTATCCCGCGGCGGCTAACCTGGTTAGTGCAACCCCGGCTTCCAGCGTCGAGTCATTTAGACCGTAGACAGTGAGCGCGGTATTGGCGTCTGGGAATGCCGCGCGGATCTTATCAATGAAGGCAGTCTCATACACGCAGATGTTAACGCTACCCGGAAGATGTTCGGTAGCGAATGATTCTGCGGAGAGGACATCAATGAGGGGGGAAGGCAGCTCGGGCATGGTAGAGTCGGGTTAGATAAACGCTGTTACGAATTCGGGTTATGTCTAGCTGGAAAACAAAGCAACCGTGGAGCGCTGGCTGGTCCTTCGCCATGGTCGTAGCACCTCATACGACGCAGCGATTGTATGTCGCGCGGTTTTATCCGGAGCGACTACTCGAATCAGTTGCCTTCGACGGAGCACGGTCAACGCGGTCTGCACAACGCTCTTAGCCAGGCCGGTCTGTGTGGCTAATTCTCGTACGCTGATGGTGACAGGGCGCATTCGTCGACGTTGGGTTTCCTGACTCGTCTTTTGGACGGTCGCACGACCGCGAAGAAAGAGGTAGACGAGAAAAGCGGACGGCAGATGATCGTGAGCGATCAGGTCGCGCATGAGCACCTCGGTAACATAGCGCTCCAAAGTAAACACGGATGTTCGCATCGAGCTAAGCCCAAGGAGGTTCGACTTCGCAGCGGAGCTCATGTCTTGGTCCCGGCAGCGAGCCAAATGGCGGCCCCGATTAACGTACCGATAATCGGTACACCACTTTCCGTCAAGCCGGCGCGTTTCGGCTTTGAGCTCGGGGCCAAGCTGCCTTAAGCAAAGATGCAACTAACCCAGTCCAACCCCATGATAACTCACGTCAAGTTAGTCAGCCTGCCAGTCCGCGACCAGGATCGAGCCCTGGATTTTTTCACTGAGAAGCTCGGTTTTTCCATCCTTACCGATCAACCATTCGACAACAAACAGCGCTGGATCGAGTTGCGGCCTCCCCAGGCCGAAACCAGAGTCGTGTTATTCACCCCGGAGGGACATGAGGACCGAGTAGGCACGTTTTCGAACGTGGTCTTTAACTGTGATGACATCGACAAAACTTACACGGAGTTGAAAGCCCGCGGAGTCGAGTTCCTTAGCGAACCACAGAAGCAGCCGTGGGGTACCTTTGTGCTATTCAAGGACCCGGACGGAACCACTTTCTGTCTTTCGTCGAGCTAGGCGATAGCCACAACCGAGACCGGAATTTTCGACTTCAGCCCAATCACCTTGGCCACAAGACAAATTAATTCACAACAAGGCCGCGAAGGTCGCAAAGATAAATCCTGAACTTGGAAAGTTCTAGTTGCGTCGCGAATGCGATTCGGGGAGGGCGCGCGTCCCCGCGCGCCGGAACGACGTGTCAAACCCAGCGGTGTATTTGCATCCAGGCCTACGAATCGCCTTCGGCTTCGGTAACGATCCGGCAGTTGCCGGACGAGGCAGCGCTCCACGGCTTAGCGCGACGCTAACCGGCTATCCGCAGGGGTCGCTTCCAGGATTCTCGACTGGAAACGGAACCTGCTTAGATCAAAAAACTTTCGGAGGTTAAGGTATTGGCCTCCGCCAATCTCCGGGGCACGGTTGACTAAAAATTGCGGATAAGAGCTAGCCAGTCCGTAGTTGGTCCCATCGTATTCCCAATATCGAAAGGTCTGTTCAACGACCAACCCGGCTGGAGCCATACTTACAACTTCAGCCGGGAACGGCTGGATCCAGGTTTTCCGAATCGAACGGATTACGGCGTAAGCCATCGACGGGCCAGATGTGTTCGATAGGATCTGCGGATTATAAAACCTTCCGTCCGGCGTAACCGTATAGCGAGCGGTTACCGAACCCCAACTATAGTCGTATCGGTGGGTGTAATAGGTAATCTCTTCGTACCAGCGAGTAGCAACCGTATCTTGTAATTGCCGGCAATATTTGCCCCACCGAGTGCTGTCTCCGTAAACAGGGATAGGAAGTTGATCGATTCGAGACTCGGGACGACCTGCCGCTGTACCTGCTGACACGCGATCGGTTGCGACCAAAACTAAGCAGGCCGCCAACCATAAGCCCTGCCGGCGCAGGTGCCCCACAAGGTTCTTATTCATAAAAACTTAATAGAGCATTAACTGTGCTGATCGCCCATTTTGTTTTAGAGGGGGCACTTCGTTCAAATGCATTCTTCTGGAGCGCTGCCTCGCTTGCGCCTTCGCAAAGCCTACGGCGCGACGACGTGCGAGGCCGTCTTCTGCCCCGAAGGGGCAACAGGACTCAGCCAGGGGTTTTAACCCCTGGGTCGGTCGTGCAGTAAAATGCGCCCTGAAAGTGGCGCCAGAGGATTGTCGCCAGGACATTAGCTCACCAACTCGACGATACCGCGCCTGTCTGGTGCTTCGCGCCTTCGCAGGTCAACCGAATCGTCAGCTTCAGCAGCTCAAGGAGCGGCTCTCCGAATCGTTTCTTCGAGAAGTCCCGAACTATAAAAACAATAATTTTAAATATTATCTGTAGTTTCGCTTTCTTAATCTCTCTCTCGGTGTTTTATTCAGTCGTTCGTTCGCAAAACCGCTCCTCTGAGACCGGACTTTATGGGGAACCATGGTCTTAAGCTTTTGCTGTCGCTAACCACCGGTTTCGGGCTTTCAACGCTAAGCTCGGGGACTGAGTTCATCTATACCGATAATACGGCAGACAAAACGATCTCGGGATACAGCGTAGGTGCCGACGGAAGCTTGACCCCGGTTCCGGGTTCTCCTTTCCCCGGTCTGAGTGGAACGCTAGCCCTAACGATAGAGCCGCGCGGGCGGTTCCTTTATGTTTTGGGAATTAGCGCTTCAACTCTCTTAGGCTACCGGATTGAGAGCAATGGTGCACTGACCGCAATTCCAGGCTCACCGTTTGCGCAAAGCTCGTCTCCTCAATCCATCGCGGCCGACCCTACCGGTAAGTTCCTTTATATAGCAAATTTGCGGGATAGCGTCTCGGCATATCAGATCGACACCAACGGTGCGCTCACTTCAGTTCCCGGTTCGCCCTTTGCCGCAGGCTATCTTCCGACTGATGTGGTGGTGGAACCGAAGGGCGAATATGTGTACGAGTTGAATCTTGGCGATAGCACGGTCTGGGGCTACCACATCGAAAGTAATGGGGCTTTAGTCCCTACGGTCGATTCACCATTCGGCGTCGGGTATCCTACCTACCTTTCATATCTTCCGGATTATATAGTTCCAACGTTTGCCAAGGGGGAGTTGGTCTACATAATGGACTTTCGGTTACAGGTTTATAGCATTCAATGTCGGGGCGCCTTAGTGCAATTTCCGGGACTGCCGCTGAATGTGCCGGTGTATCAGCCGAGCTCCTTGCTGATCGACCCTAAAGGTGAATTTGCCTTTGTGATTGCTCAATTTGCCAATCAACTGAATCCGGTGCTGGTCACCTGTAGAATCGGTGATCAGGGAGATTTAACGCCGATACCTAGCACAGAAATTCCAGGCACACAGATTTCAGCGTTGGCGATAGACTCCTCCGGCGCTTTTCTCTTTCTGATTAACGGCGGCAATGGCGTAACGGTGTATGGTGTTGGAGATGATGGCAGTTTGACACCCGTAAAAGGGTGGCCTTTCGCTACGGGCAATAGTCCGAGCGCACTCGCTCTGACTCCGAACTCACGCCATCCGCTAGCGCTATCACATTAATCCAAGGGCGAACGCAACAGGTCTAAACAATACGGGGGATTCGGTTGAAAACACAGAGCGGCGTTATGGATCGGATAATTGTCCGTGGTACTTGTGCGGGCAAGAAACGCGGGCTCTGGTCATGGTTAACTTTCACAATCGTGGGAGTTGTGCTTCCAACGTCATTGTTCGCCCAATTCGTTTACGTCGCGAACTCTGGCGACAACACGGTCGCGGCCTATAGCATGAGTACTAGCGGGGCGCTGACCCCCCTGACTGGGTCCCCTTTTGTTGTGGGCAATACTCCCTACTCGGTGGCAGTACACCCTAATGGAAAGTTTCTGTACGTGGCTAACATGTACTCAGCGTCAGCTGCATACGATATTGCTAAGAATGGAGCCTTAACCCTGATTCCTGGCTCCGATGCAGACGGAGGGGCATGGGTTGCCGTGGAACCGAGGGGCAAGTTCGTTTATCTGGCGGAGGGTTTGGGGAATGTAGTTTCGGCCTACGGGTTGGGTCCGAAGGGAGCACTGACTGCGCTCGGACCTTATTCCGCTGTTTTCACCGGTGTCTACGCGGCCTGTGTGGCAGTAGGTCCAACCAGCGAATTCGTTTACGTAGCGAACTCGGGAACCGACAATCTATCCGTTTTTAGGATCGATCAGACTGGCGATCTCACGCCGGGACCGGGATCGCCGTTCCAAACCGAAAGTTACCCACGCCAAGTCGCTGTCCATCCAAGAGGAAAATATGTCTACGTGGTAGGCGAATCTACCGGGATCGAGATTTACAGTATCGGCTGCGAAGGAGGGTTAACTCCTTTGCCCGGTTCTCCCTTCTTCTTTCCCATCCTCAAATCGGGAGCTGAGGGCCTGGCTCTTGATCCGAGAGGTGAATTCGCCTACGTGGTAACCGGCTACTCTGACAGTATTGTCGTTTTTCGCATTAGTGCTGATGGCACCCTTGCGCCGCTATCGAGTTCATCCTTGGCGACAAATTCTTGGCCGTTTGTAGTGGCTGTCGAATCGAACGGAGGCTTTGTCTACACGGCCAATTTTAAGAGTAACCAGGTTTCGGGCTACAGCGTTGGTGACGACGGAGTCCTGACGCCGGTGCCCGGTTCGCCTTTCGCTGCCGGCAGTTATCCAGCTGGCATTGCAGTTACCCCCGCCGGGCGGGCTCAGCACTAAATCGTCCCTGTCGAGTAGTGTGGATTTGCCAAACCCGGGTCCCAAAGTGCAAGTTCTTGCCAATGCCGGAACTGCCGGACATTCTCAACTACATTAGAGCCCTGGAGCCGAGAATCGTCGGCCAACGCCTGGTCAGGGTGCGAATTGCGAGCACCTTTTTACTGCGTAGTGCAGTTCCTCCGATTCAGGCAGTCGAAGGTTCTGAAATTAAACAATTACGCCGGATCGGGAAACGCATTGCGATCGGACTAGGAAACGACCTTTGGCTGGTGCTTCATCTTATGATCGCCGGGCGCCTTCATTGGCGCCCGCCCCAAGCCTCCTTAGCCGGACGCAACCATCTGGCTGCATTCGATCTTCCCAGAGGTTCGCTGGTATTGACTGAGGCCGGAACGAAACGCCGGGCATCTTTACACCTTGTCAGCGGCGAAGAAGCCCTCCGCTCAATGGATCCGGGAGGGATCGACATCTTTGAAAGCGATCTTGACTCTTTCCGCGCTGCACTCACCGCGGAAAACCGCACACTGAAACGAGCTCTGACTGATCCCAGGCTGGTGGACGGTATCGGCAACGCCTATTCGGATGAGATCCTCCACGCCGCGCAATTGTCGCCGATTGTAATGACTCGCAAGCTCAAGTCTGAAGAGTGGGATCGATTATTTGCGGCTGCGCGTCAAACGCTGGAGCTATGGATCAAGCGGCTGCAAGACGAAGCCGGCGAAAGTTTCCCGGAAAACGTCACGGCGTTCCGCAAAGAAATGGCAGTACACGGGCGTTATGGCCAACCCTGTCCGCGCTGCGGAGAAAAGGTTCTGCGGATTCGTTATGCTGATAACGAGACAAATTATTGTGCGCGCTGCCAGACCGGAGGGGTAGTCCTGGCGGACCGCAGCTTATCTCGATTGTTCGGGTCGGAGTGGCCGCGCACCCTGGAAGAATTAGAGGACCTCAAACGCAAGTAGGGGGTCTTTGCATTCGGTCGATCGCCCAAGCGCGTCAACGGAACGCCCATGCGCTTTCTGTCCCGAAGGGACTTAAGGACTCAGCCTGGGGTTTCAACCCCAGGTATGGATACAAAAATGGGGACCGCCCTCACAAGGCGCTTCGTTCTCGTCCTCGTCGTCATCCTCGTCCTCGAATCGGGCCGCGCGGAGTGATGGAGTGCGGGAGTGTTGGAGTACTGCGCCAAGTACGAATTGCACCCGCGTAGCGGGTTTGGGGTGCTGAAGGGGCGGTAGAGGAGCGTTTCTCAAATTGCATCTGCCCTGAAACTGCTTGCGTGGGGACCAACCTACCGCCCTTTCAGGGCGGGCCTTAGGTCGGCATGAACCTGGCGGCCTTGTTCACCGCTCAGGATAGAAACCTACGATCGATCTGGTTCCTTCAGCCAAAGGCTCCTCAAGCATCGATCCAGTTATCAATCAGGCTTGAGCTCGTCGTCTCCTGGTTCTCCAACGCAGAGGTTAGCGCGGGTTGCTCGCTATCGGAGCAAAGCGCGACTGAGTTACCGCCGGAAACAGGCTCGTTTTGATCATTCGGTTGTTTAGCACTTGCCATCAGGGAATCTCCCTTCATTGACCAACTCGGGTCTCGAGGCAGGCCCACCAGGGGCGCCATGTCCTCTTTCTCGTGGAATAAGACTTTAACGGAAGCGGATTTATTCCCGTTTTTTCGCGAGGTTGACAATAGAAACCGGGTGCTGTACTTAACTAAAAGGTTAATTAACTAATTGGTATAATACGATGCCCGATACGCTAAGCCTTAGATTTGCCGCACTCGCGGATCCGAACCGAAGGGCGATGCTGGTTCAACTCTCTAAAGGACAAGCAAGCGTTTCCGATCTCGCCAAACCTTTTCTGAAGGACATGAGCCTGCCTGCAGTGACCAAGCATCTCAAAGTCTTGGAAAAAGCCGGCTTGATCATCAAAACCCGCGAAGCCCAATGGCGTCCCTGCCAATTGAACGCAGAAGCGTTCAAGGACGTGGCGGATTGGGTGGAACCATATCGGACAATTTGGGAGCAAAGTTTTGATCGCCTCGATACCTACCTGAAAACCGTCACTGCCAAACAAAACTCAAAAGGAAAGAAATATGGTCACAAGAAATAACCCGAACGAGCTTCGCATCACTCGAATCTATGATGCTTCGGTCCCTGCTGTCTGGGATGCCTGGACCGTCCCGGACCAGTTAGCGGAATGATGCGGGCCGCGTGGTTTTACCGTTACTACTCTTAGCAAAGACTTAAGACCCGGAGGGAGTTGGGTTTACACAATGCACGGCCCGGATGGCATTGATTACCCTAATCGGGCGAACTATCTGGAGGTCGACAAACATTCACAGCTAGTCTACGACCACGGGGTCACTGAAGATCGACCGCCCCTTTTTCGGGTGACCGTTATTTTCTCTGAACTCAAGGGTAAGACGAAGATGGACCTGACCATGACCTTACCGAGTAGCCAGGCCGTCGAGGAAACGCAGAAGTGCATCCGCAAGCAGGGAGGAAACACGACCTGGGACCGGCTCTCAGAGTTTCTGGAAAAAACGGCAACCGGGAGAGAAAAATTCGTTATCGTCCGAAGCTTTGACGCACCGCTCGAATTGATGTTCGAGATGTGGACCAACCCGAAGCATTTCTCGCACTGGCTTCCCCCGATTGGATTCGAAATGCAATTCATTCGATCCGAGATCAAACCCGGCGGGAGCATTTTCTATTTTATGTCTGATAACGATCACAAAATGTATGGAAGAGCCGACTACCTCGAAATGCAGAAACCAAATCGATTGGTTTACGCTCAACAATTTTGTGACGAGAACGAAGAAGTCACGCGACATCCGATGGCGATGGCTTGGCCTGAAACCATCTTGACGACCGTCGAGCTGGCTGAGGAAGGGCCAGAGCAAACCCGGGTCACTCTCACTTGGGAACCGTACGGACCGACCACGCCGGAAGAACTGGAAACCTTCATCAAATTTAAGAGCAATATGACTCAAGGTTGGACCGGGTCCTTCGATAAGTTAGATGCCCGTTTAGCTAACCGATAGGCGCTGCGGAATGGTCCGGTGTTAAGGGGCGAGCGCCGGACCACCCCGTGAATCAAAAGTGGAACCCTCTTGGGGTGAATCTTGCCGAAGGCCGTAATTTCACAACTAACGTGTGAGACCTTTAATCCCTTGGCTTGACCTCGATTTTTCGTATCGTTGGGGTCGTATCCATTCTTACGCCAGGACATGAATGCAACCGCGCTTATGGATGGGCGGGTAAATCCGCGATGCGCGTATCCGCGCAAACTGAACGTTAGTGATCACTATGTATTACCGCTCGTGGTTTGCGGGCTGCTGTTGGTCGCTGCCACTGCGGCCAAAGCAGATACCCAGCTGCCTGCGATCACGGTTACTGGGAAGACCACACCGACTCCTAAACCTCTTGATACTGTGAGCAGGGACTGGCGCGAGAGGTCACCGGAGGTGCATTGGCCTACTCCAATGTTCAATGGAGCGGCGGAGATTTTTGCGCATAACCAAATCGTGATAAACGCATCTTGCGACACGGTGTGGGATCACCTGATCCACGCAGCGCTATGGCCGCACTGGTGTCCGTATTCCGGCAAGGTCACGATTTGGGGTCCATCACAAGTATTGCAAAAGAATTCGAAGTTTACCTGGGTCAGTTCGGATCTTCCCCAGAAGGTCCCGCTCTTGGACCTTGAAAAGGCTGATCGAGTGGACAGCCTGGTCACTGAATTCGTCCCTCCAAACCGCCTTGGCTGGCGCAGTTTCGGGCGGGCCCAGACCATTCATGGCCCTCTGGTCGATTCATACCATAACTGGTTCATTAAGCCGATTGGGCCTCGAAAGTGCCTGGTGACTTTCGAAGAGGTGGCAACCGGCTTGGCGGCACGCTGGGCCAGAGGTGCTTATCCGGAGTTCGTTCACCTCAGCCATGACCACTGGTTGGAAGGACTGAAGCGCATCTCGGAAGCTCGCAGCTGAACCGCACATCCAGAAGACTTAAAAGATCCACAGATTTACGCAGGACTTGTCGCGCCGTAGGCCTTGCGAATTCGGATTTCGGTTTAGCCCAAATCAAGCGGTTAGGCGAAGGAGGTCGCTGTGCGACGTAGGATGTGTTCAACGCACTGGCCGTATAAAACCCCTGACGGTAATCTGTGTAATCTGTGGATCTTACCCTCTGTATCTCTGTGGTGAATTCTTTCGCGTCAATTCGTGTCCATTCGCGGTTGAAACGCTCACGGACTCTGCATTGCAGCCAACCGGGTTAGGGCCTTTTTGGCGCTGGCATTTCCTTTGTCAGCTGCCTTCTGATACCACATCCGGGCTTTGGCGTAATCCTGGGCAACCCCTTCGCCGTTCTCATAAAGAACCCCAAGATTAGTCATCGCTTGCACGCTGCCGCCGTTAGTTGAGTTCTGGTACCACTCGCGCGCCTTAGCGTAGTCTTGGGGTACGCCCAATCCGTTATGGTATAACGCACCGAGATTGTTCATGGCATAAGCGTTGCCGGAGTTTGCCGCTTTTTGATACCATTCTCGCGCTTTAACGTAGTCTTGGGTTACCCCTTTTCCTTCCTCGTACAAGGTCCCGAGCCTATTCATCGCATCGGCATCACCTCGATCGGCCCCCTTCTGATACCATTCGTCTGCTTTGACATAGTCTTCGGGACCGCCGCGCCCTTGTTCGTATAAAACGGCCAGGTTGTACATGGCCGCCACGGACCCTTGATCGGCCGCCTTCTGATAGAACTCGCGGGCTTTGCTATAATCTTGGGTGACGTGGTCCCCGTGCGCGTACTGCAAACCCATTCTGAACCAAGTATTCGTAGGATGATAAAAGGTATATTTCGCCCAACCGAGGAACACTCCCACGATTAAGCAAACCACCAATCCGCCGAAGGCGGCCACCCGTTTGGATATCGGTGTCTGTTTACTAGCCGGTTCAGATTCCAGAGGCATGGTCAGCGGCTAATGTTAGTAGCTCAGCGAAACAGACCGCGGTGATTGGCGAGTTCCCATTCCTTGACGGTTGCTAATACAAGTAAACATCTCATTGGTTTGCTAGAAGGGGGTTCGATGGACCCTGTTACGACGCGATGGATGGGGTGACTTGCAGACAAAATTCAAAATATTTTGGCCTTCGGAAGTGGTGTCGATTTTGTACCTAGCGGTTTGAGCGTTGCGCGGCGGCGACAGCCCGTAACAGATTTTCCGCGACTGATCTTTACCAATCCGCTAGAATCGCGGCCGCGAGTGCAAAGTTTATTGAGTCCTTTCTGTCCCCCCTCCAACCTAATCCCAAGACCAAAGCCGGGTCTGGTGATCCGGCGTCAACGATTTCGGCGGGTCTTCCCATGAAGTCCCAAGTCAAATTAACCCCGGCTCTGCAAATCGGGTTTTCGGGACACATGAAACTGTCCAATGAAGGCTTGTGTCGCGAGCTGATCGTGAAAGTGTTGAGCGAATGGAAAGCGAAGTTGCCGGGGGGAATCTCCGGTGTCTCGTCGCTGGCGGCGGGTGGCGACCTGCTTTTTGCCGAAGCTTGTTTTGAACTCGGCATACCGTTGCGAGTCCTTTTGCCGATGTCGTCAGCTCAGTTCAGCGACGATTTTGAGCCCGCGACTTGGAAGCGCGCGGAAAACGCGCTCGAGCAAGCGGTCTCTTTCGAGGTCATAGGCGGCGGACTGGATCGCCCCCATTGTTACTATGAGTGTGGGCTCGAAACGATTCTGCAAAGCGGCCTATTGGTTGTCTTATGGAATGGGCTTCCAGCCCAAGGGATCGGCGGGACCGGCGAAATGGCCCAATGTTGCAAAAATCTGGGTACACCGGTCATTTGGATTCACAGTGAAACCGGCGAAATAACTCGATGGAACGAAAGCGACCTGTTCTGGCATGACCCCGAACTAAGGTTCCTTAACGACTTACCCGATCGAAAGGCTAAGCCGGGAGTTACCCATCGGGAGCAAGCCATCGCTTGGTTCGAGAAACTCGATGAGAACGCGAATCAACTGGCGCCGCAGTTTCGCAAGATTGCAGCGACTCCGATCTTATGCGCCGGCACCGGCGCTGTGCTGACCGTGGCAGCCTATGTTTTTAAAGGGCAAGCCAGCCTCTTATTTGGAACCAGCGCCCTCCTTGGGTTAATCGCCGCGCTTGCCCCGAAGTTCTTAAAGGCTAAAGAAACCCAGGAAAGCTGGGCTCGGATTCGCGCTGCGGCAGAAGTATCGCGCTCGTTCGTTGCTCTCTGGGATGTTCCAGTCCCCTACGATGTCTTTGATAAAGCGGTACTTCCCGAGTTGCGCGGAATGTTAGAAGCTCTGAATCATCTCAAGACGCTGGCCGGTTTCAAAAATCAGAAAACAGATTTTGCTACTTTCAAAGAATCCTATCATCAGCAGCGGATCGTCCAACAGAGCAGTTATTTTTCCCGACAAACCGAGCGAGCCGACGGAGTTATGTCGCGGGCGCGAGTTATGATTCGTTGGTTCGTCGTTTTTGCGATCGCCGGGAACCTTTTCTTCGTCATGACGGCTCAAGTCTTCCATTTACTACCGTCAGATGGCTGGATGACCTGGCTAGGTTTGGCAGTGGTTCTGGCTTACCAGCTCGCGGCAGCCACCGGCGCCATGATCGTCGTTAATGACTACGGACGCCGCCAACAACGCTTCCTCGAAATGCGTCGACTCATCCAGGACTACGGGAAACAACTCCAACAAACCCAGAGTTGGCCCAGCGTTCTGCGCGTTGTTGCCCGAGTGGAAAAAACGCTGCTTACTGAAGTGATCGAATGGCGGGCGTTGTATCGAAACCAGAAATTTATGAAGTGATCGCTTGGGTTGCCGCAGCCAGACCCTCGACTAAGTTTCTAAAATGGTGTCTCTTCAGTCGGGTTTCTCCGCCGGTTCGATGCACTGGTATCAGTTTGGGCCGTCCCATCATCCCCCCAGGCGGTACGATCGAATCAAGCTTTCGATACTGTTAGGAAACACTAGCGCCCGCTCGCGAGCCGCGGCCGATTTACCCTGGCATATCGCATCCGGGGGGGCCTTTAGTTTGTCCGTTAGCGATTTCGGACACGAGGTTGAATTCATGCGTGAGGGTGAGGTATTCGCACTGAAACTGGACAGAGAGTTCGTCAGTACAACCTGGGCCCTCGCCTCAGAGGAAGAACGCCGGCTGTACGATGTGTGTGGCGCCAGAGATCCTTTTCTGTTCCATATCGGAAAACAGGCTGTAACTGAGCTTCGACGAGAAGGAACCCTGCCGGCCAAGTACGTCGAATCCATCGCCACAGTCGTCGGTGTACATCTCAGTACCCACTATTTGAGGAGAGGTCACACTCGGCGCCTGCCTACGCTTACGCCTAACACCCAACAGCGGGTGTTGGCATACATTCAGGCGCACCTCGCGACCGGGATCTTGTTAGCGGATCTCGCTAGAGTAGCGGGATTAAGTCCGTTCCACTTCGCTCGAGCTTTTGGGGTTTCGGTCGGAGAAACTCCTCATCAATTTATCATCCGGCAACGGGTTGAACGTGCCCAAGAGTTGCTGCACACCAGCGGTCAAACTATGACTCTAACCGACGCGGCGTTACAGGCAGGGTTTAGCAGCCAAAGCCATCTAACCAGATGTTTCCGCGAAGTTTGCGGTATGACGCCGGGTGAATTTTTGCGCAAGGAACGGTAATTCGGCGCACGATCCTGGAAGACATAAAGGATTTCCGGCGGTTATTTGCTGGCCATGAGTGCATCATCTGCCAACCGCCGGGTCGCTCTAGTCACCGGCGCCAACAAAGGTATCGGGTTTGAGATCGCCCGACAACTAGGCGTGAACCACGGCGTTACCGTTATCGTTGGAGCCCGCGATCAGAGCCGGGGATCGGAGGCAACCGAACGATTGCGAAAGCTCGGTGTCGATGCTCATTTCGTTCAGCTCGATGTGACCGATCAGGAGAGCATTGAGGCAGCGGCGCGCAAAATCACGCAGGAGTTCGGCTGTCTCGATATCCTGGTTAACAATGCTGGGGTCGCTCTCGACCTTAATCCGCCCAGCCAAACAGATCTTGAAAAGCTCAAAGCAACGTTTGCAGTAAACGTTTATGGTCCATTAGCCGTGACCAAAGCGATGCTCGGTCTGCTCAAACAATCCCCGGCGGGTCGCATCGTGAATGTCTCCAGCGGCCTTGGTTCGATCACGCGAAACCGAGGTAGCGACCCTAAAACCTCGCCGTATGCGGCCTATCGAATTGTGGGTTACAACGCCTCCAAAGCTGCACTAAATATGCAAACCGTGTTGTTTGCTGGCGAATTCGCCGCGGAAGATCTGCCGATCAAAATCAATTCGGTCGACCCGGGCTATACGGCCACCGACCTCAATCAACACCGTGGAACTCAGACGGTAGAAAAAGGAGCGTCGGCGCCCGTGCGCTTGGCCATGCTAGCTGACGATGGCCCAACTGGCGGCTTTTTCGACGACGATGGCCCAGTGCCGTGGTAGCTCCGTTATCCGAACCAATAGTCGAGCGTAGCCATACAAAATGTGAACGATGTCAGGCGTTGGTGCCGCCATCAACCGTGAGATTGGCGCCGGTGATGTAGGACGATTCTGGCCCGGCGACAAACGCTACCAAGGCGGCAACCTCGTCTACGTGACCATAACGTTTGAGCGCGGTGTTGGCGATCTGTGGTGCTGCCCACTCGCCCGCGGCGGGATTCAATTCAGTATCGATGGGTCCCGGTTGAACATTGTTGACCGTGATGCCACGTGTCCCAACCTCCCTCGACAACCCCTGCGTGAACAATTTGACGGCAGCTTTCGTGGCTGAGTAGGCGGCCAAGCCGGGCGTCATCGTCCGCTCGCCTAGGCATGAGCCGATCATGATGATCCGACCGCCGTCCGGCAGATGCTTCAACGCAGCCTGTGTCGTCACGAGTATTCCGCGCAGATTGAGGTCGATGACTTGGTCCAACTCTTCCAACGTGGCTTCCTCAAAGGGCTTCGGGATGGCGGTCCCGGCATTGTTCACTAGTATATCCAGTTGACCGAAGGTCGCTACCGTCTGCTCGACGGCCTTCTTTGCGGCGACAGCATTGGTACCGTCAGCCTGGATGGCGAGTGCCTTGCCGCCGGCACTTTCGATGGCTTTGACTACCGACGCGGCGGCATCCGCCCCTTTCGAGTAGGTGATGGCGACGGTTGCACCGTCGGCGGCGAGACGCTTGGCGATGCCGGCTCCGATACCGCGCGATCCGCCGGTGACCAGCGCGACCTTATTTGCGAGAGAATTATCTTTCATAGAAATGGTAGATGCTTAGTTGTTGTTTGTTTTTTTCGATTAAAGAGATTCAGGGCTTTCCGCCAAAGCTCGTATAGTCGTCGAGATCAAGGGCGTCGAACCACGATTTGATATCTTCGCGGGTTTTGCTGTGCTGGCCTACATATTCGGCAAACCCTTGAAGGGTTTCGGCATCGCTGTCGGCACTCCTCTTTTCCATGTAGGTTGACCATGCTTCGATTTCCCAGGGAGTCCGAGGCGTCTTTGCGTGGGCGGTGACCCAAGCAAGGGCTTCGCCGTCGCCAATGCCCTTGGCTAGCTCCTTCTGGAGAGCTGCCAGATCGAAACCGAGAAAGCGAACCAGGTGTTGGTCAGTGGGTGAGTTGAAGTTGTATTCGCCGTTCTTTTTAGCGAGATCGGCTCGGCCCTTGTCGAGAATGCGCGGCAGGAGGACAAATCCTCCGATGCGTTGACGCATGCTGCGCGGGGGACGTTGCGTTAGATCGGGATATGCGATTTTTGGATCCATGGATCTTTTAACTCAGGGTTAAAGAGCGGCCTTGCCGCCGTTGACTGGAATGGACGCTCCACTGATGAACGAAGCGCTGTCGGAGGCGACGAAAAGGATAGCTTCGGCGATTTCTTCCGGTCGGCCCAACCGTTTGAGCGGAACGCCGGAAGCGAAGCTGGCCTTCTGCTCGTTCGACCCAGCGAACCGCGCGAGCATTTCCGTTTCGACCGGGCCCGGAGCCACAACATTCACCCGGACGCCATAAGGTGCGCCTTCCAGAGCTGCCGACTTAGTGAGTCCTTCGACCGCATGCTTGCTCGCAACATAAAGCGAGGCGCCGGGTGCGCCGATACGTCCGAACGTAGACGAAATATTGATGATGCTCCCGCTCTTCTGCGCCGACATGACCCTCAACTCGTGTTTTAAGCTCAGCAGGACCCCAAGGACGTTGGTATCAAATGTCGCGGCGTAGGACTCCGGAGACTGCTCCGTGATCGGCCCAATCTTACCCTCCGTGCCTGCGTTGTTAACCGCGACATCAAGACGTCCGAACCGTTGTACTGTTTGATCCACCATGTTCCTCACATCGTCCTCTTGGCGAACGTCAGCCTGAATGAACTCAGCTTCGGCTCCGAGTTTGCGCAGTTCGGCTTCCAGGGCGAGACCTTGCTCTTGGCGGCGACCCGAGACGACGACTCTGGCGCCTGCCTGCCCGAAAGCGATGGCCGTCGCCCGCCCGATGCCGGCAAGGGCCCCGGTAATGAGGACTACAGGATTTTGAGGTGTGGTTTTCATTGGAAATGCCGGGATAGCGATTTGAGTTGTTAGTTGGCGGGTTTACGAATATAAGAGAACCGTGATCTCTAAATAAGAGACTGTAGTTCTCTTGTCAAGTGATCCCAGGAAAATTCCAATTATGCCTAAGTCCAAACTTCCCCCCTTCCAGCGCGCCCGGCAGCCCAAGCAAATTGAGCAAAGGCGTGAAGCGATTTTGGAAGCAGCTTTGGTACTGTTTCAAAAAAAAGGCTTGGAAAATGTCACCTTGGCCGACATCGCGGAAAAGGTCGGTACCGTTAAATCGAATATTTATCGGTACTTCGACAGCCGAGAGCACATCTATTTGCGCGTTTTGCAACGGCAGGCTGCGGAGTGGGAGAAAAGAGTTATGGCGGGTCTTGACGCGCTGAAGAGAAAGGCAACCGCAGCGAAAGTGGCAGAGGTACTGACGCGTTCTTTTATTCAGTCGGTGGAATATTCGACCCTGATCACCGTCATCAATCCCGTCTTGGAAAAGGCGCTATCGCCCGAGCTCGTGATGGATTTCAGGTCGGCTTTCTTCGAACGCAGGAAACGCTTGGCTCAGGCTTTGGCTGCGGCGTTGCCCGGTACCCACACCGAAGAGATGTTTCCTTTGACCGTGCACATCTTTACCCATGCTGCCGGATTGTGGCCTCTGTGTCATCCCTCCTCTGAGTCCGAGGAATTGTTAAAGGATCCCGAACGCGCGCATCTCAACCTCAATTTCGAAATTGAGATGAAACGGTTCTTATTACGCTTGTTGCGATGACTTGGTCTGGTAGTGAGGACCAGGGTGAAGTGTCGGGCAGCGGACTAAGCGAAATTCAGTGGAGACGATTGATCTAACTCAGCCGATTCATTCCGTTCGAGAACGGCTGGCGAGAGGCACTTTCGCGAAATGGAGCGATTCGGATAAGCAAAATCTGGTGCGCCTGTTGCGCAAATTAGTTGATGATCTTTCGGGTCGGCCGAACGGCCATTGAGCCGGTTGGCCACCGTGGCCCGCGCTTGAACGCCGGCAGGACAAAAGACGAAAGCCGTTCATTCCGAACGATTTCTAGACCAACGCCAGCCGTCCGGTTGCTCACCGGCTGCAGCCATTCGACAAAATCGGCAAGAGGGACTTGAACTGAGAATGATTCTCAATATCATTAAGCGATTGGGTGGTCCAGCTCCTCGCACGATGTATTTTGTCACTAGGAAAATAGATGGTCATCTGGTTGGCCACTGCGACTGTTGCAGCGGTTATCGATCCCTCACGTTTTATGATCCGGAGCTTGGAAATCTCTGCTTCCAGTGCAATGAGCATTTAATGGTAGCCGATATCGAATTGAACTTCGGCGGTTACAGCCTTTGTCGGCCCCAACCTGTTGGAGCCCCCTCGGAGAGTTCGGTCGATTGAAGGGCTTGCTGATCTGCCGATTATGATGTCGGCAATCAGGCTGTTTTAGTCGCTACCTCGCTCCCCGCTTGAGCGTCCCTCTACCAAGGGACAGGTCAATTATTCGAGACGGAGAGCGTAGTCGGTAAGAGACAGGTCAGTCTTGCCTTGTCTTGTTCTCCCTAGCGTCCGTCTACCAAGGGACAGGTCAATTATTCGAGACGAAGAGCGTAATCGGTAAGCGACAGTTCGGTCTTGCCTTGCCTTGTTCTCTCTAGCGACTATTGACCTGTCCCCAGTCCGGTTCGTTGTTCATGATTCGGAGCATGACCTTGGCGCGATCGTCAGTTAAGCATCGTGAATGCGAGCTCTTGTACTTTCATGCTACGGCGGAGCTGAGTGCACGGCGCTGATCGAGATGCCAGAGCCGTCGCCTCGGCCTGGTGAGCTCCTCGTTCGTGTCCACGCCGCCGGACTTAACCCCGTCGATTTCAAGACGCGCGCCGGCGCCCTAAAGATCATCCACAAGTATCCGCTCCCGATCGTGATGGGTAATGAACTCTCTGGTATCGTCGAAGCGGTCGGCCCGGAGGTGATGCGGTTTGCCAAGGGCGACCGCGTGTTCGCGCGCGTGGACAAAACCATCATGGGCGCCTTCGCCGAATACGCCGTGGTCCACGAAGATCACGCGGCGCGGATACCGGCGCCGCTGGACTTCCCATCAGCGGCCGCCGTACCGCTTGCCGCGCTCACCGCCTTGCAGGCGCTGCGCGACGAACTGCGCCTCAGCACTGGCCAGCGTGTATTCATCCCAGGCGGCGCCGGTGGAGTCGGCACTTTCGCAATCCAGATCGCCAAGCATCTGGGTGCCCACGTCGCGACGACAGCCTCGCCACGCGGCGAGGCGTTAGTTAAGCGGCTCGGCGCCGACGTGGTGATCGACTACACACGTGAGCGCTTCGAGGAGCAGCTTTCAGGCTACGACGGTGCCTTCGATTTGCTCGGCGGCGAGACACTGGCGCGTCTGTGGTCGGTGCTCAAGCCGGGCGGACGCGTCGTCTCGATCGCCGGCTTGCCGGAACCCGCAACGGCGCAAAAGGATCTGGGACGCGGCATCGGTCTCACCGCGCTGTTTTGGCTGGCCAGCCTGACCACCCGAATGCGCGCTGCACGTCATGGTTGCACCTATCGTTATCTATTCATGCACCCGAGCGGCGCCGATCTGGCCTTTCTGGCCTCGCTCATCGAAGCCAAGAAGCTTGAAGTGGTTATCGACCGAGTCTTTCCGTTCACCGAGGCCAAGGAAGCGATGGCCTACCTCGAGACCGGCCGCGCCAAAGGCAAGGTCGTCCTGGAGATGAGTTGATCGGGCATTCCGCAAACGAGAAATTCCGCGCGCCCGCGAGGCTTCACGAAAAAAAGGGGTCGTCTACCAAGGGACAGGTCAATTATTCGAGACGGAGAGCGTAGTCGGTAAGAGACAGGTCAGTCTTGCCTTGCCTTGTTCTCTCTAGCGACTATTGACCTGTCCCCAGTTCGGTTCGTTGTTTCGAGTATGTTAACGAGCGAGCTGGCTGGACCGGAGGATAGGGCCTGCTAACGTCGATAGTACGCGGCGAGCTCAGTCCTCAGGTCACCGCTTTCTTCACAAGCGAGGCGATCTTCGCCTCTTCGGCGGCGGTCAACTCCTTCACCGCGAAGGCGACCGGCCACATGGCGCCTTCGTCGAGGTTCGCCGCATGCATGAAGCCGAGCGTCGCGTACCTCGTCTTGAATCTCTGTGTGCTTTGGAAGAAACAGACGATCTTGCCGTCCTTGGCATAGGCGGGCATTCCGTACCAGAGTTTCGGCGAGACGGTCGGCGCGTTGGCTTTGATGATGGCGTGGAGCCGTTCTCCTATTGCGCGCTCCGGTCCCGGCATCTCCGCGATTGCCGCGATCACGGCGCTCTCTCCGTCCGCCTTCTTCGCGGTTTTCTTGGCGATGCTCGATGCGACTTGTTTTACTTTTTTCATCTTGGCTAGCGAAGACTCCGTCTACCAAGGGACAGGTCAAATCTCCGAGCCGAGCTTACGGCAGATGCTCGAGCGCACTCGTTTGGGCGATTAGTGTAGCAGTTGACCTGTCCCTATCTGACGGTATTGACGGCTAGGCCGGTGCCGCGCAAAGGGTTGATCCGTTCTAAAGCAAAACAAAATTTTATCTTAAATGACAACCTCATCTCGTCTCCTCTCAAAAGTGCTGCTTACGAACGACGATGGGTTCGATGCTCCTGGGCTTCGGACGTTGATGGAGGTGGCAGAGGAACTGGCCGAGGAGGTTTGGATCGTTGCCCCGAATTACGACCAGAGCGGGACATCGCATTCCCTCAACCTGCACACTCCCTTGCGAGTCTCACAAAAGGACGAGCGCAGATACTCGGTCTCCGGAACGCCGGGTGACTGTGTGGTCATGGCGGTCCGCCATCTGATGGTGTCAGGCAGACCAGACCTGATTCTGTCAGGCATTAACCGCGGCGCAAATCTAGGGATTGAGACCGTCTTCTCAGGGACGGTGGGAGCCGCGATGACGGGCATGTTGCTCGGGATTCCATCGATGGCTCTCAGCCAAGCTTTTATTGATCGCAATGCTGTGCGCTGGAACACGGCTCGAGCGCTTGCCCCCAAAGTCATTAGGGAGTTCGCCAAGGGCGCCTGGAGCCAAGGCTCAATCCTGAACATCAATTTCCCGGATGTACCCGTCGACGAGGTCGGGCCGATAGAGGTAACCAGTCAAGGAACCGGGTTAATGGATGGTGTCGATGTTATCTCCGGTATCGATCCCCGCAGCCTCGAATATCATTGGCTCCGCCTTAGACGCGCAGCGCGAGAGGATGCGGTGGGATCCGAGACTTTTGCTATTGGGCGGGGGCGGGTATCGGTCACTCCCCTACAGTTTGAGCGCACCAATCAGGGCGTCCTAGCCAGTTTACAGACCGGTCTCACCGGATGACGTCCTTTGCGTCTATCCGGATGCCGGAGACGGGACAGGTGAAAGCAACGCCCACCAAGGGACCAACGCCCACCAAGGGACAGGTCAATCATTCGAGATGAAGAGCCTCGAAGCCGGACAGGAGTGCCTCTCGAGAATATTTGATACATTATACAGTTGTGTTATTAAGTAGCCGGTCATCAATGCGACAGCCACGAATCAAAGGGCAAGGGCAGAGCTTTTACCACTGTGTATCGCGAGTGGTAGACGGACGATTCCTGTTTCAGACCCAAAGCCCTGGTTCGGTTGAAGCCGAGTACTTCG